>ERZ1643251.3671-NODE-3671-length-13985-cov-4.977172_pt1 | contig 13985 bp, 12 predicted proteins | sample MGYA00579261_ERZ1643251 | MGnify/ENA primary metagenome ERZ1643251 (study PRJEB29033, sample SAMEA4952267) | chicken gut metagenome | biome: Broiler Chicken; feature: Gastrointestinal Tract; material: Caecum | place: Ireland | collected 2018 | study: Broiler... | reverse complement strand
TTTCGTCAGCGCATTCCGGAATCCAATAATATGGGTACCGCCTTCCGGGGTCGTAATATTATTTACAAAACCGTAAGTATTGTCGGAATAGGAATCGTTGTGCTGCATGGCAACTTCCACTTCCACATTATCCTTTGTTCCCTCACAGTAGATTATCTGCTCATAGAGCGGCGTTGTACTGCGGTTCAGATACTGCACAAATTCCTTGATTCCGCCTTCATAGTGGAAGGTATGTTCCCGGATTTCCTCTCCACGCAGGTCCTTCATGGAGATTTTCAGTCCCTTTGTCAGAAATGCCATCTCCCTAAAACGCTGCTTCAGAATATCATAGTCAAATACCGTCTCTTCAAAAATAGTATCATCCGGAAGGAACGTTACTTTTGTACCTGTTTTATCCGGTTCGCAGTCTCCCACTATTTTCAGCTTATACACAACTTTTCCACGTTCATAGCGCTGTTTGTAGATTTTTCCCTCATGGTAAATCTCTACTTCCAGCCAGGTAGACAGGGCATTTACAACGGAAGCGCCTACTCCGTGAAGACCACCGGATACTTTGTATCCTCCTCCGCCGAATTTACCGCCGGCGTGAAGCACCGTAAATACGACCTCCACAGCCGGAAGTCCTGCCTTGTGGTTCAGTCCTACCGGAATTCCACGGCCGTTGTCGATGACAGTGACCGAATTATCCGGATTGATAAATACCTGGATATTATCACAGTAACCTGCCAGGGCCTCGTCCACAGAGTTATCCACAATCTCATACACCAGATGATGCAATCCTCTTGATGAGGTACTTCCAATATACATACCCGGACGTTTTCTGACTGCTTCCAGTCCCTCTAAAATCTGAATCTGGTCTGCACCATATTCTGCGCTCATACTCATCCTCCTAATTTTCTTTTGCTATATGCCCGTTCTGGACATGAAATACCCGGTTTACAGAAAAACGATGGTTTACAAATTCGTCCAGACCCGTACAGGTAATCAGAGTCTGGATATCGTGAATACTGTCCAGTAAATAGTTTTGCCTGTGTTTATCCAGTTCAGACAGCACATCATCCAGTAAAAGGACGGGGGTGTCTTTAATTAACTGCTTTACCAGTTCTATTTCCGAAAGCTTCAGGGAAAGCGCCGCCGTTCTCTGCTGCCCCTGAGAGCCGAATTTCCGGATGTCAATGTCTCCGCCCATAAAACAGATATCATCCCGGTGAGGCCCGGCTGTCGTGCTCTTCAGCCTCAGGTCCCGTTCCCGGTTTCTTTTCAGCGCCTGCTCCAGAGAAAAAGCGCCGGTTCCCGGTTCATAGGAAATGGAAATACGCTCTTTTCCTCCAGTCAGTTTATAATGAATATTGTAAATAATTTCATTTACCTGGCTAATAAATTCTTTTCTTCTCTGTATGATTTTTTCTCCATAGGCTGCCAGCTGCATATCCCAGACATCCAGCGTATCCAGAAGGCTTCTGTCATCCCATGCATCCTTTAACAGCCGGTTTCTCTGATTGATAATCCGGTTATAGCTGGACAAATCCTTTAAGTAAATTTTATCCAGCTGGGAAAGCTCAAGGTCCATAAACCGTCTTCTTTCCGACGGTCCGTTCTTGATAATATTCAAATCTTCCGGAGAAAAAAAAACGAAATTCATCAGTCCAAAGAGCTCGCCTGCCCGGCGGATAGGCACCCGGTTCACGGCAATTCCCTTTGGACTGTTCTTTTTCAGATGCAAATCTATCCGGATGTCGGTCCCGCTGCGTTCTATCACAGTTTCGATATGGGATTCCTCACATCCAAACCGGATTAAATCCCGGTCCTTTGTCCCACGGTGTGACTTGGTTGTACCGGAAAGGTACACGGCTTCCAGAACATTTGTCTTTCCCTGGGCATTATCCCCATAGAAAATATTGACGGCCTTGTCAAAATCCAGCTGCAGGTACTCATAATTTCTGTAATTTTTCAGTTTCAGGGATTTGATAATCATAACCGCACCTGCTTATTTTTCAATCTGGATTTCCTCCCCGTTATATGAGACCACGTCCCCTGCATAAAGTTTTTTTCCGCGTCTCATATCCGTCTCGCCATTCACCTTTACCTGGCCATCCAGAATCACTTCTTTTGCCTCGGCCCCGGAATCTACCAGACCGGCAGCTTTCAGCGCCTGACCAAGCTTAATAAAGTCCTCTCTCAGTGTTACTTTTTTCATAAGCCCGCTCTGTTCCTTTCTATACGGCGCCGCTGAAGTTTACCGGAAGAATCAGATAGATATAGCTCTCTTTCTCATCCCGGATAAAGCAGGGCGCTTTTGCATTCATAAAATACAAATCTACTTCTTCATCGTCAATAACCCGGAGGGCGTCAATCAGGAATCTTGGATTGAATCCAATCAGCAGGTCCTTTCCTTCTTTTGTGATATAGATTTCTTCGTCCATGGTTCCGAACTGGGACTTAATCTTAAGTTCCATCACTTCGTCGCTTATCTGAATAATAACCGGCTTTTTATCCCCTTCTTTTACAAGAAGCGTGGCCCGGTCTATACAGTTCAGAAGCTCCTTTTTATTCATTCTAACCTTCGTCTCATAGTCGCTGGAAAGCATCTGGTCAATCCGGAAATACTCTCCTTCAATCAGACGGGATACGACCACCGTACTGTCAAATTCAAATACAATATGGTTGTCCGTAAAGTAAAGCTTTACCTCGCTGTCCACATCCCCTGACAGAATCTTGCTTACCTCATTCAGCGTTTTTCCCGGAACTACGACCTTCTTCGGATTATAATGCTCCTTCAGTTCAATCTTCCGGATAGAAATCCGGTGTCCGTCCAGGGATACCACCCGCAGTGTATCATCATTGATTTCAAAAAGTTCCCCTGTCATCAGCCGGTTGCTGTCACTGTCAGAGATGGAAAAGATGGTCTGACGGATGACTTCCTTCAGCATGAACTGGGAGATAACGATGGATTCCTCCCTTTCAATATAAGGAAGATAGGAAAACTCATCCCCGGATTTTCCGGAAATATTGAATTTTGCCTTTTCGCAGGTAATCTCTGTCTGAAGATTATCACCGGCTTCGATAGTAATATCACTGTCCGGAAGTTTTCTTACAATATCAGAAAAAATTCTGGCATCCAGGGCAATCATGCCCTTTTCAAAAATCTCTCCTTCAATAACAGTCTCAATCCCCAATTCCATGTCGTTTGCAGTAAGCTTGATAATACTGGATGTGGCATCGATAAGAATACACTCCAGAATCGGCATAGTGGTCTTGGTAGGAACCGCCTTTGATACGATACTTACCCCTTTGACAAGGTCAGCTTTTTTGCATCTGATTTTCATAATGTGAATAACTCCTTTCGGTATGCATCCGCTTTTCCACAGACTGGGAAAGAAGCGCATATGTTTTATAAAAATAAAAGAAATCCGTCTTATTCTTAATAGGGGCTGTGGATACGTGGGAAACATGTCCCAGCCCTTGAAAATACTGCATTTCCGGTTTCGAAAACTCTGTGGATATTTCAGAAACCGGATGTGTATGATGTGGGGAAATCCTTAAAACGGATTGATTTTTTTCTTAATGATATTGATGGTATTACTCAGGGCTTCATTGTTTTCCACATCAGCAGCCACCTTATCCACACCATGATTCACAGTGGAATGGTCTCTTCCGCCGAGAAGCAGTCCGATGGTCTTCAAAGGTGTATCCGTCATCTTCCTGCAAAGATACATGGCAATCTGTCTTGCATTGGCGATTTCCGCATTCCGTTTGCTGCTTTTTAAATCAGAAACCGGTATGTTAAAATGCTCGGAAACCACGTCGATAATCAGTTCTGGTGTGACTTCCCGGTTCTCATCCGGGGAAATCATGTCCTTTAAGGCTTCCGCCGCAAGGGAGATATCCATTTCTTTTTTATTATTGTTAATCCGGTAAAGGGCTATCAGCTTGTTCAGAGAACCCTCAAGTTCCCGGATATTGGTCTTAATATTTGTGGCAATATACTGGATGACTTCATTCGGTATGTGATAGCGTTCCAGCTGGTCCAGTTCAATTTTTTTGTAAAGAATGGCCATTCGTGTCTCATAATCCGGTGCAGAGATATCTGCAATCAGTCCCCACTCAAACCGGGTACGAAGACGTGCTTCCAGCGTTTCCATATCCTTTGGCGGTTTATCACTGGAGATGATAATCTGTTTTCCAGCGTTGTGCAGATGGTTAAACGTGTGGAAGAATTCTTCCTGGGTACTTTCTTTTCCGATAATGAACTGCACGTCGTCAATCAGAAGCACATCATTATTCCGGTACTTGTCCCGGAAAGCATTCATGGCAAGTTCATTTCCGGTCTTACCTACCCGGATAGCGTCAATCAGCTCGTTCGTGAAAGTCTCGCTGGTAACATAAAGGACCTTTCTGGTAGGGTCCTTGTCCAGAATATAATGTGCCACCGAATGCATCAGGTGGGTTTTTCCAAGTCCCACGCCTCCGTAGAGGAACAGAGGATTGTATACCTCTCCGGGGGATTCCGCCACAGCCAGGGAGGCCGCGTGCGCGAAGTTATTGTTTCCGCCTACCACGAAGGTATCAAAGGTGTATTTCGGATTCAGGTTTGCCTGCTCGGCGGCGGGGTTTACTTTTTTCTTATGTACTGTTTTCTTTGGCGTTTCTACAGAATCAGAAGGTCCTGCTGTTTTCGGAAGATAGAGAGGAAGTTCTGATTCCGGCACATCCTTTGGAATGAACTGGATATCATATTCCACACCGGTCTCTTCTGCAATACAGACCTTGAGAGGAAGCAGGTACTTGTTCTGAATGTGCTCAATACTGGCCTTAAAATTCGTAGACAGATACAGAGTATCCCCAATGATATCGTAAACTTCCAGAGGACGAATCCATGTCTCAAAAGAGATATTTGACAGAAAATATTCCGCTTTTAATTTCTGAATGATGTCTTCCCATTTTTCCTTCACTGTATCCATGTTTTAAGACTCCCGTTCCATTTAAGTTAAATCTTTACTGGTATATTACTTATGTTTATAAACATACTCATACGCTTATATTTTACATGAAAAACCGGATATAATCAATGGATAAAAGCCTGGATAACTTTTCAACACGTAAAAACGGCGTAAATTAAATGAAAACGGAGAGAAAAAAAGTGTAATTCACATCTTATCCACCGGTTTCCACAAAGTTATCCACAAACTGTGGATAAATAACTTGGAAAAAAGTGCAGTTTTCCTTGACTTACGGGCATTTTTTTAATATAATTAAGTGCGGTGTCTAAATGGATAAATATGTTTATATTTATATAAGAAGAGACTGATGGGAGGTGGATATCAGTGAAAATGACATTCCAGCCAAAAAAACGTTCCAGAGCGAAAGTTCATGGATTCCGTGCGAGAATGAGCACCAAAGGTGGAAGAAAGGTTCTTGCAGCAAGAAGAGCAAAAGGAAGAAAAGTATTATCAGCGTAGGCCGCATATATGTGGCCTTTTCTTCTATCATAAAAGAGCCTGCACACTTTGTGCAGGTTTTGTGCATGGCTGTATAAGAAAGTTCTAAAATTAAGGGTAACGTAAATGAAATTTTCCGAATCGTTGAAGAAAAACAGGGATTTTCAAAATGTATACAGAAACGGAAAATCTTATGGAAACAAATATCTTGTAATGTATATTCTGCCGGCCGGGACAGAGAAAAACCGGGTCGGAATTTCAGTGAGTAAAAAAGTAGGAAACAGTGTTGTCAGGCACCGTTTAACACGGTTAATCCGGGAGAGCTACCGGCTACAGGAAGCCCATTTCCAGTGTGGATTTGATATGGTGATAATAGCAAGAGTGAATGCAAAAGGAAGAACTTATCAGGAAATTGAAAGCGCACTCGTCCACCTTGGGAAACTTCATAACATATATCATTGAGTTTTATCATTACAGATTCAGGCATATCAAAAAGATGGATATGCGTATCGGAAGGTGAGGACAGGTGAAAAAGCTGCTGTTAAATCTTATCAGATTTTACAGAAAATATTTATCTCCGTTAAAAGTAAGAACACACTGTATTTATATTCCAACATGCTCTGAATATGCCATGGAGGCGATTGAAAAATACGGAGTGATTAAGGGAGGACTTTTGTCTGCATGGAGAATACTTCGCTGTAATCCGTTTGCAAAAGGCGGATATGACCCTGTGCCTTAGGAGAAGCCCACATACCGGGGCGTGGCCGAAAGGCCGAGTATGAATTATGGAGGAAGAGAAATGACAGGTATTGTATTGACACAGGTAAGCACTCCCATTATCGGGCAGGCCGCATGGCTGCTTGGTAAGATTATGGAAGGCGTTTACTATGTACTGGACGGGGTATTTGGAATCCAGAATATCGGTGTTTGTATTATACTTCTTACAATTATCGTATATTCCCTGATGATTCCCCTGACAATCCGGCAGCAGAAGTTTTCAAAAATGACTGCTGTAATGAACCCGGAACTACAGAAAATTCAGAAAAAGTATAAAGGAAAAAAAGACCAGGTTTCCATGCAGAAGATGCAGGAAGAAACCCAGATGGTCTATGATAAATACGGGACATCTCCTACAGGAGGCTGCCTTGGTATGGTAATTCAGCTCCCGATTCTGTGGGCTGTTTACTATGTTATCCGGAGCGTGCCGGCCTATGTTGGTCAGGTAAGAGATGTGTACATGCCGCTGATTAACCAGATTCAGAATACAGACGGCTGGCATGCGATTATGGAAGGTATCGGAGAGGCAAGACCGGTTCTGATGGACCCTTCCACTTACGATTATTCACAGACAAATACACTGATTGATGTTCTTTATAAATTTACCGATTCCACCTGGCAGACGCTCTCAGACAGTTTTCCGCAGCTGCAGTCCACCATAAACTCGACAATGGACCAGGTGCATCACATTAACAACTTCCTTGGGCTGAATATTGCAGAGTCACCCTGGGATCTGATTCGAAGCGGTTTTGCTACCGGAGCTATCGGAATTGCCATCGTGGCGCTTCTGATTCCCATACTTTCCGGTCTGACCCAGTACTTAAGCATTAAACTGATGCCGAACTCAGGAAACACAAATAATGATAACAGCCAGATGGCGTCCACAATGAAGGCGATGAACCTTACGATGCCGCTGTTTTCCGTATTTTTCTGTTTCACCATGCCGAGCGGTCTTGGTATTTACTGGGTAATGAGTGCAGTGGTACGTACGGTTCAGCAGATAGCAATTAACCGGCACCTTGGAAAGATGTCCATGGACGAGCTGATTGAACAGAACATGGAAAAAGCTGCTAAGAAAAAAGAAAAACGCGAGAAAAAACAGAAAAAGGTTGATGCTCAGAATCTCAATGAGATGGCCCGCATGAATGTAAGAAACATCAAAGAGCCGGTATCTGCGGAAAAGGAAAAGCAGATAGAAGAGAAGCTGGAAGCAGCCAGAAAGAAAGGCGAAAACGCAAAAGAAGGAAGTCTGACTGCAAAAGCAAATCTGGTAAGAAAATTCAACGAGAGCAACAAATAGGTTTATATTCAGGAATCAAAGGATGTGGGGAAAATGAATGAAATTACAGTATCAGCAAAAACAGTAAACGATGCCATCACAGAAGCTTCCATTCAGCTTGGCGTGGCAAGCGACCAGATGGAATATGAAGTTATCGAAAAAGGAAGCGCCGGATTTCTTGGAATCGGAAGCAGACAGGCTGTTATCCGTGCCTGGAAGAAAAAAGTAGAAGAACCGGAACCAGTAAAAGAGAAAAAAGAATTCCGGAAAGAACCCAGAAAAGAAGGCAAAAAGGAAGGCCGGAAAGAGAACAGAAAAGATAACAGCAGAAAAAAAGATAAAAAGTACGAGAAACGGAATACGAACAGACCGGTCGAGGAAAAAAAAGAGCAGGAGACAGAACCGGTAAGCCAGCCTCAGGAACCGGAAGTAAAGAAGGAACTGGAAATTGCAGTTGTCACGGAAGAGACAAAGAAAATCTGTGAAGAATTTCTTTATGACGTGCTGAAAGCAATGGATATGGGCGATGTAGAGATTATTTCCAGTATCGATGAGGATGGAGCCCTGAGTATGGAACTGAAGGGCAGCAATATGGGTATTCTCATCGGAAAAAGAGGGCAGACCCTGGATTCTCTCCAGTATCTGACAAACCGTGTGGCAAACAAGCACCAGGAAGGATATGTAAGAGTAAAACTGGATACAGAGGATTACAGAAGAAGAAGAAAAGCTACACTGGAGAATCTTGCAAAAAACATTGCCTACAAGGTAAAGAGAACAAGAAGACCGGTTGCTCTGGAGCCGATGAATCCTTATGAAAGAAGAATCATCCATTCTGCACTGCAGGCAGATGACAGAGTATCTACACACAGTGAAGGAGAGGAACCGTACAGAAGAGTTGTGGTTACTCCAAACAGACGGTAAGATTCCTGGGAATAAAAGGGGAGTAATTTCGATTACTCCCCTTTTCCAATTCCTGATGAATTTGCCGTAAGGACCAGGAAAGGAACAAAGAAAATGGGATACAGAACAGATACCATAGCCGCCATATCTACGGCAATGACGCCTTCCGGAATCGGAATCGTAAGAATCAGCGGACCGGATGCTTTCCAGACGGCAGATAAAGTATACAGAGGAAAAAAGGGGAAAAAACTTTCCGAACAGAAAAGCCATACCGTTCACTATGGATATATTGTGGATAAAGGAGAGACCATTGATGACGTTCTGGTTCTTCTGATGAGAGGACCCCACAGCTATACCGGTGAGGATACGGTGGAGATAGATTGTCATGGCGGCGTTCTGGTGATGAGAAAAATTCTGGAGACCGTGATTCAGAATGGGGCAAGACCGGCAGAACCGGGAGAATTCTCAAAACGTGCTTTTCTGAACGGACGGATGGACCTGTCTCAGGCAGAAGCGGTTATTGATATCATAAACTCCAAAAACGATTACGCTTTAAAAAGTTCTGTATCTCAGTTGAGAGGCTCTGTTCAGAAAAAAATAAGTGATTTAAGAAATAAAATCGTTTATGAAACTGCATTTATCGAAAGTGCTCTGGATGACCCGGAACATATTTCCCTGGAAGGCTATCCGGAACGGCTGGACATTACTGCAAAAGAGATTTTGCAGGAAATCCTGCATCTTATATCCACGGCAGATAACGGAAAAAGGCTGAAAGAAGGCATTCGCACCGTAATTCTGGGTAAGCCAAATGCAGGAAAATCTTCACTTTTAAATGTACTGGCTGGTGAAGAACGGGCTATCGTTACGGATATTGCCGGTACAACCAGGGACATTCTGGAAGAGCAGATTCAGCTGGGAGGGATTTCCCTGAATATTCTGGACACTGCCGGAATACGCAGCACGGAGGATGTAGTAGAAAAAATCGGCGTGGACCGGGCAAAATCCAGTGCCAGGGACGCGGACCTGATAATCTATGTGGCGGACGCTTCTCTTCCCCTGGACGAAAACGATTATGAAATCATACGGATGATTCAGGACAGAAAAGCGGTCGTACTTCTGAATAAGACAGATTTGACCACCGTGCTGCAAAAAGAAGATATTCAGAAGCTGACGGATAAAACCACGATTGAAATTTCCGCAAAGGAGGAAACCGGCCTGGAAGAACTGGAACAGGTACTGAAAGAGATGTTTTACCAGGGCGAGATTTCCTTCAATGATGAAGTATATATCACGAATGCCCGTCATAAGGCGGCGCTTTCCGACGCTGCGGAAAGCATAAAAAAGGTAATCGAAAGTATTGAAAACGGGCTTCCGGAGGATTTTTACACGATAGACCTGATGGACGCCTATGAGTCACTTGGAAGCATCACGGGAGAGACTACCGGGGAGGATCTGGTAAATGAAATTTTCAGCAAATTCTGTATGGGTAAATAAAGATGAATACGATGTCGTAGTGGCGGGAGCCGGACATGCCGGCTGTGAAGCTGCCCTGGCCTGTGCCAGACTGGGCCTTCGCACCATTGTTTTTACGGTAAGTATAGACAGTATTGCCATGATGCCGTGCAATCCCAATATCGGAGGAAGTTCCAAGGGCCATCTGGTGCGGGAAGTAGATGCGCTGGGCGGAGAAATGGGAAAAAATATCGACAAGACTTTTATTCAGTCTAAAATGCTGAATAAATCCAAAGGCCCGGCGGTACATTCCCTCCGGGCTCAGGCAGATAAAAACCGCTACAGCAGGGAGATGAGACAGACTCTGGAAAACCAGGACAATCTGGAGGTGCGTCAGGGAGAAATCGCGGAAATCCTGGTAGAGGAAGGCCAGGTCACCGGAATTCAGACCGTATCCGGCACCATTTATCACTGCAGGGCTGTCATTCTCTGTACAGGAACCTACCTGAATGCCCGCTGTATTTACGGAGAGACCAGCATGAATACCGGGCCAAACGGTCTTCAGGCGGCAAACCATCTCACAGACTGTCTGAAACGGCTGGGGGTTCGTATGTACCGGTTTAAAACAGGAACACCTGCCCGGGTAGACAGAAGAAGCGCGGATTTTTCAAAAATGGAAGAACAGTTCGGAGATGAAAGAGTCGCTCCCTTTTCCTTTACCACGGACCCGGAAAGTGTGCAGATTGACCAGGTTTCCTGCTGGCTGACCTATACAAACGAAAAAACCCATGCGATTATACGGCAGAATCTGGACCGTTCGCCTCTTTTTTCCGGCATGATAGAGGGAACCGGGCCAAGATACTGTCCTTCGATTGAAGACAAAGTGGTAAAATTTTCCGACAAAGACAGACATCAGGTATTTCTGGAGCCGGAAGGGCTGGAAACGAATGAAATGTATATCGGCGGGATGTCCAGTTCTCTTCCTGAGGACGTGCAGTATGCCATGTACCGTACCGTTCCCGGGCTGGAATATGTAAAAATTGTCCGGAATGCCTATGCCATTGAATACGACTGTATAGACGCCAGACAGCTGAAGCCTACCCTGGAATTCAAAAATATCCGGGGACTTTTCAGCGCCGGACAGTTTAACGGCAGTTCCGGATACGAAGAAGCTGCCGCCCAGGGAATTCTGGCCGGAATTAACGCCGCCATGGAACTGCTGGGAAAAGAGCAGATTATTCTGGACCGTTCCCAGGCATATATTGGAGTTCTGGTAGACGACCTGGTTACAAAAGAAAGCCATGAGCCCTACCGGATGATGACTTCCCGGGCGGAATACCGTCTTCTTCTCAGGCAGGATAATGCCGATGAGAGACTGACTCCCATCGGCTACCAGGTGGGACTGATATCCCGGGAACGTTATGAACATCTGCTGGAAAAGGAGAGACAGACGGAAGCGGAAATCCAGAGAATTTCCCATACAAACATCGGAACCTCTCCGGAGGTGCAGAAGCTTCTGGAATCCTGCAAAAGTACGCCGCTGCAGTCAGGGACAACCCTGGAGGAGCTGCTCAGGCGCCCGGAGATTCATTATGATATGCTGGCACCCATTGATAAGGAGCGGAAGCCCCTGAGTCAGGAAGTGACGGAGCAGGTAGAAATTCAGATTAAGTATGACGGATATATCCGCAGACAGAAAAAGCAGGTAGAACAGTTTAAAAAACTGGAATCCCGGCGAATTCCGGAAGATATGGATTATGACGCAGTACCCAGTCTGCGGATTGAGGCAGTGCAGAAACTGAAAGAATACAGACCTCTTTCTATCGGACAGGCTTCCCGGATATCCGGCGTCTCTGCGGCAGATATTTCTGTCCTGCTTGTATATCTGGGAAGTAAGTAGCACAGAGGATATTGTGTACCTGAAGGGGTAGTCTTTAAAAACTTATTATCATTTCGTGCACCTGATAGGGTAATTAGAAAGACAGAGTATTATTTTGTGTACGAAAAGGGTGAATAAATACAGAAAATAGTCTGTTTCGTGTACTTATTGGGTTAATAACCGTGGATATTCCACAGTAGCTGAGGCGGATGTGTCTTGCTTGGAAGCTCTGCAGACTGGTTTTCTATTATTTCGTGTACCTGAACGGTTATTGTACAAAGATAAAAATACTGTTTCGTGTACTTATAGGGTTAATGAAAACCAGGATATTCTGATAAGTGTGTACCAGTCAGGGTAAACGGAACAGTATTCTGTATACAAAAAAGGAGATGCAATGGATAAAAAATTTGAAGAAAATTTAAACAGTCTGGGAATAAAACTTACGGAAAAACAGCAGAATCAGTTTCTCCGTTACTATGAACTTCTGACAGAATGGAATAAAGTCATGAATCTGACCAGTATCACAGATTATGATGAAGTCTGTGAAAAACATTTTGTGGACAGTCTGTGTATTGTGAAGGTCCTGGACCTGACACATGTGGATAACCTGATAGATATAGGAACCGGAGCAGGTTTTCCGGGAATTCCTCTGAAAATTGTTTTTCCTCATTTGAAAATTACTCTTCTGGATTCTTTAAATAAAAGAATCCGGTTTTTACAGGCAGTAACAGAAGAACTGGGACTGGAAGAGGTCGAAACACTTCACGGAAGAGCAGAGGACTTTGCAAAAGATTCAGCTTACCGGGAAAAATATCAGCTCTGTGTTTCCCGGGCCGTGGCAAATCTGGCTGTTCTTTCTGAATACTGTATTCCCTATGTGATGCCGGGAGGAAAGTTTGTGTCTTACAAATCCGGTGAGATAGAAGAGGAACTGAATCAGTCGGAAAAGGCTGTCAGACTGCTGGGCGGAAAAGTCGTAAATACAGAAAAATTCTGCCTTCCGGGAAGCGATATCAGCCGTTCTCTTATTCTTATAGAGAAGGTAAAACAGACGCCGAAAAAATTCCCAAGAAAAGCCGGACTTCCGGCAAAAGAACCTTTAAAATAAAAACAGAAAGACCACCGCAAAATGGAATTTTTTCCAATGCGGTGGTCTTTTATATGGAGTTACTGCTCATCCTCAAAGAAAATCTGTATCTGTTCACAGAATACTTCCGGACGTTCCAGCTGTGGAAGATAAGCGGTGTCTTCCAGGGATACTGGTTCAACCGCCGGTATATAATGCCGGTATTCTTCCTGAATATTTTCGTATTCTGGCATTCCTTTTCCTGAAATAATAAAAATACTGTTATTTGTATTCTTCAGACAGTGAAGAATATTCATCTTTGTATATCTGCCTTTAATACTTCCAAACAGAAATCTGGAATGGCTGTGGTCCAGATGAGCAGATTCATAATAAATATCAGCAATATGCTCATCTGTTTTTACTGGATTATAATAGTATTTTGTTACAAAAGCTTCTTCAATATATTTTCTGGACTGAAGAATATTATAGAGAAGAGAGCCAATTAACGGAGTCTGAATCAGCAGTTTTAATGTTTTTGTCCTCTTTGTCGGAACTTTCGCAAGTTCTTTTAAGGATGCAGGATTTACCATGGCGACCTTCCCAATGATATCATCTCCCATATGGCAGGCCGTTATGACAAAAGAAGCAGATTCTCCCGTTGCGATAACATCGGTCTTTTCTCCGATTACTCCTTTGATAAAATCCGTAATCATCTGTGCAAAGAAGAAATTGGTATAGGTGAGATTCGGCTTTTCTGAACGGCCGCAGCCGGGCAGATCTATCACATATACAGTATTTGTCTTTGCAAGAAGCGGAGCGGCTTTCTTCCATTCATAACCGGAACTGTGGGAATTCAGGTCGTGAATCAGAAGAATCGGCTTTCCTTCACCCATCTTCTTGTAGAAAATCTTTCCAAAACGCCATTCAAAGTAGTTGCCGTCTTCATAATTCAGTAGTTTATCAATGGTTGCAAAGTAGTAAATAATTCTATTGAAAATAAAAATGCCTGCGGCGGTAAGCCCGGCAAGAATAATTCCTGCACTGATTTTTTTCTTCAAAGAATACACCGTCCTTTCCGGTATAAATGAGCCGAAGCTCCTGAGCAAAGCTCAGTCGCTCCCGGCAGTCGCCTTACATAGAAGCAATGAGCCGAAGCTCCTGAGCAAAGCTCAGTCGCTCCCGGCAGTCGCCTTA
>ERZ1643251.3668-NODE-3668-length-13993-cov-4.763452_pt1 | contig 13993 bp, 17 predicted proteins | sample MGYA00579261_ERZ1643251 | MGnify/ENA primary metagenome ERZ1643251 (study PRJEB29033, sample SAMEA4952267) | chicken gut metagenome | biome: Broiler Chicken; feature: Gastrointestinal Tract; material: Caecum | place: Ireland | collected 2018 | study: Broiler... | reverse complement strand
AAATAAGACAAGCAAAAAACCGCCCTGCTGAATTTGTCGTTCAGCAGGGCGGTTTCGCTTGTCTCTTTGTGATTATTCTCTTGGGAATACCGGGCAGACACGAATAGTATCAATCCAGTATCAAGAGCCACAACGGCGGGCAAAAAAGCCTGTATTCATGCGGGTTTGCGCCGTTTTGACGGTCATTCCCACTCGATCGTGCCGGTGGGCTTAGGCGTGAGGTCATACAGCACGCGGTTTACGCCTGCAACTTCGTGGGTGATGCGCTCTGTGATGTGCTGCAAAAGCGCGAAAGGCACATCCTCCACGGTGGCGGTCATGGCATCCACGGTGTTCACAGCGCGGATTATGACGGGATAGGCAAACGTGCGCGCGTTGTTGCTGATGCCCACGGACTTGAAGTCCGGCACTACGGTGAAATACTGCCACACCTTGCCCTCGAGGCCGTTCTTGGCAAATTCTTCGCGCAGGATTGCATCCGATGCGCGCACGGCCTCAAGCCGTTCCCGCGTGATCGCACCCAGGCAGCGCACGCCAAGGCCGGGGCCGGGGAAGGGCTGGCGGTAAACCATGCTGTCCGGCAGGCCAAGTGCCTTGCCCACAACGCGCACTTCGTCCTTGAAAAGGAAGCGCAGCGGCTCAACAAGCGCAAACTTCAGATCTTCCGGCAGGCCGCCCACGTTGTGGTGCGCCTTCACAGGCCCGCTCTCCAGAATGTCCGGATAAATGGTACCCTGCGCCAAGAATTCAATGCCGGAAAGCTTGCGCGCTTCTTCCTCGAACACGCGGATAAACTCCGCACCGATGATCTTGCGCTTCTGTTCCGGATCGCTGACGCCGGCAAGCTTATCGAGGAAGCGGTCCACCGCGTCCACATAGATGAGGTTTGCATCCATCTGGTTGCGGAACACCTCGACGACCTGTTCCGGTTCACCTTTGCGCAGCAGGCCGTGGTTCACATGCACGCAGACGAGCTGCTTGCCCACCGCTTTGATCAAGAGCGCCGCAACGACGGATGAGTCCACGCCGCCGGAAAGCGCAAGCAGCACTTTCTTATCTCCGACTTGCTCCTGCACCGCTTTGACCTGCTCCGCGATGAACGCTTCGGCAAGCTCCCGGGTGTTAATCCGCGCCATGGTTTCCGGGCGTTTGTTTGTTTGCATATTCTGCTCCTCCATCTATTGTAAAATTTATAAACCTTGCATGGTTCGCTGCATCGTTTTAAGATGCATTATGCTTCGCTACCGATTACCCGCTCAATTGCGCTCAGCAGCGCATCATACGTTTCATATGCGGGCAGATCCGGATTATCCTTTTTAATCTGCTCCGTGCTGCGGAACAAGAAGCCTGCCTGGCTCGCGCGGATCATGGCAAGGTCGTTATAGCTATCCCCGGATGCAATGGTATCATATCCGATGGACTGCAGCGCCTTGACGGTTGCAAGCTTGGAGTTTTCAATGCGCATCTTAAAGCCGGTAATCTCCCCGTTTGGCGCAACTTCAAGCGTGTTGCAAAGGATCGTGGGCCATCCCAACTTCTGCATAAGCGGCGCCGCAAACTGCGTAAAAGTATCGCTGATGATAACAACCTGCGTTTTCGCGCGCAATGCATCGAGAAATTCCTTTGCGCCGGGCAGCGGATCAATCTGCTGAATGGTATGCTGGATTTCGGCAAGCCCCAGCCCGTGCTCCTTTAGGATACCAAGGCGCCAGCGCATCAGTTTGTCATAATCGGGCTCGTCCCGCGTGGTGCGCTTAAGCTCCGGGATGCCGCTTTGTTCTGAAAACGCGATCCAGATCTCCGGCACCAGAACGCCTTCCAGATCGAGACATACCATATGCATGCAAGTGTTCCTCCTATACAATTCGAAGATTTCTACAAAATCATATACTATTTTGGTGGATTATTCAAGATTGCGGCATGCAGAAGCAAGCGGAACGGGGCTTGCGAAAGAACCGCGCCATGCCGCCGGCTTCCCTTCGAAGATATGCGATCTCCCGCTCTCTCATATGTTCCGGTTTGGGGGATCGCATCAAACCCAACCGCGCTATGCACGCCGTTGTGCCCCGTGCAAGCGGCGCAGGGTGGCATTTTCGCATTCGGCGCGCACAGAAGAAGGCGTTCCTTGCAAAACCGCAGGGAGCGCCTGTTCATCTTGACCGCAGAAAGCCTCCCGATCGCGGATGTTGTTTTCGGCTTTCAGATCGCGCCTTATGCTTCGGCAAAAGCGCTGTAAACCCCTTCAGCCCATTCCAATATGGTGCCGTATGCAACGCCGTCTTCGGGGATGTAGGGTATCCCATCTACAGACATGGATGCACTGCCAAAAAGGATTACGATTGCATGGCCATCCCGTACTTTTCCATCCGGATTGTAGGTGAACCGATAGATCCAAGCTTCGTTCCATGTGCCATCGGATGGCTGCAGCCGCATATCCGCGATCGAAGCTGTCGTTCCCACGTTATCCGCGAAGATTGGCTCGCTGTTTTCCGATTGAGCGCATTCCAATTTGACCACCGGCGCGGCACGGATCTCATCCATGATAGTGGACTCCGTTTCGCCCGGCGCGCAGGCTGAAAGCAGCAGGCACAAAATACACAGGAAAGCCGCTATGGCGTTTCTCCTCATACTTGACAACACCTCCCAACATTTTGATTCAAACGACGGCTGCCACCATGAACCGGTGCGGCTTGGCATGGAATCCGCCCCGATTCTATCGATTTAGGCTGCTCGCGAGCCTTTATGCCCGCTTAAACAGAAATGCCGACCGCCGCAAATGTTGCCCGTATGCCCTTTATGGCTAGGGCATCGCTTTCCAGCAATGCCATAGGTTATTGAAAAATGGCCATGGATCGCTTTTTCGCGGCTTCCAAGCTCCCTTGCCCCAAAAACGCGGCTAGAGATCCATGCAAGGCCCTTGCAGATTTGCCGCACCCCAGGGGGAGCATCTCTTGCCCCTTAGTGACAAAGCACCTTGACTAAAGCCTTAAGGGCTATAGCCCCACCAAAGGGTTTACGATAAGCTGAGGCATTGCTTTCCAGCAATGCCTCCTTACAGACCCAGAAGTTTTTCACCCAAGCCATGGGCTAAGCAAGCCGCCGCAGGGCGCGTTCGTTCATGCGCATGGGCAAAGCCGCCGTTACCGTAGCGATTTTACACCGTTTTCAGCCTTCACTCCCACTCGATCGCATCCACCGAAGCGAGATATTCCTCCACAAAGTCCAGATAATCCTCGGCAAGGCGCATGCAGTACATTTTGTACTGCGGATAGGCTGCCTGGAGCCGGCTGAAAATGAGCTCGTATGCATCGTCATCATCGTAAAGCTCGCCCTCGTCCGCACCGGACTCGTGCATATACGCTTCATCCAATGCGCGCATGGCATCCACGATGGCAGCCAGCTCACCTTCCTTTAGAAAATCGAAATCCCCTTCCGCCGTGAATTTCTGAATCACATATTCGCGCAGGGCTTTTTCATCCACACCTTCGTACACGGTTTATCCCTCCTTTTCAATCTCCTTAAGCAGTGCCTCCAGCGCATCGAGCGAGGCCTGGAAAACATCCAGCGCCGAAAGCACCGTGCTCGGCTGCGTTAAATCCACGCCTGCTACCTTGAGCTCTTCGAGCGGATAATCGCTGCCGCCCAGGGTAAGGAAGCGCAGATAATCCGAAGCATCGCCCGTTTCCAGAATGTGGCTTGCGATGGCCACGGCGCTCGAGAAGCCCGTTGCATATTGATACACATAAAATGCATTGTAGAAATGCGGAATGCGCGCCCACTCGATCTCCATGAGGTCGTTGATGACCGCGCCTTCATAATACAGCGCGTTCAGCTCCCGGTATACCTCGCTGAGGGATTGCGCCGTGAGCGGTTCGCCCGCCTGCTCCATCGCATGCGCCTTGCGCTCAAACTCCGCAAAGAGCGTCTGGCGGAACACGGTGGTGCGGAACCCTTCCAGGAAATGGTTGAGAATATAAGCGCGGCGCTTCTTATCCGTTTCGGTCTTGAGCAGATATTGCGTAAGCAGCACTTCATTGACCGTGGAAGCAACTTCCGCCACCAGGATGCTGTAATCATGGTTCACATAATCCTGCGCCTGGTCGGACAGATAGGAGTGCATGGCATGGCCAAGCTCGTGCGCCATGGTAAACGCATCGTCAAGCGTATTGGTAAAGTTCAAAAGCACATAGGGATGCACCCCGTAAACGCCGCAGGAAAATGCGCCCGTGGTTTTGCCCTTGTTCTCATAAACATCCATCCAGCGCCCGGCATACGCCTGCTCGAGCAGAGCGCCATAGGCTTCGCCCAGGGGTTTGAGCGCTTCTTTGACCAGCGCTTTAGCCTGCGCATACTCCATCTTGAATTCCACGCTTTCCACCATGGGGTTGTACAAATCGTACATATTGAGCTCGCTGAGCCCCAGCACGCGCTTGCGCAGCGCGAGATACTGCCGCATGGTGCCAAGGCGGGAATGCACCGCTTCCACCAGGCTGTCATACACGGAAACGGGCACGTTGTTGGCAAACAGCGCTGCCTCGCATGCACTTTTGTGCCCGCGGACAGAAGCGAAAAACGTATCGAATTTGACCGAGCCGGCATAAAGCGCGGCAAAGGTGTTAATGTAGCGCTTGAACTCGCCGAAGTATGCTTCAAACGATTCACGGCGCACGCGCGGATCGCTGCTCTCGCGGAATACGCCAAAATTGCCGTGCGTGAGCGCGACCTCGCGGCCCGCTTCATCGCGAATGGCCGGGAAGGTCATATCCACGCTTTCAAGCATGGTAAAGCTGTTGTCCGGCGTCTGCGCCGCATCCGAAAGCTGCGCCAGCATGCGCTCGCGCGCAGCATCCAGCGTATACGCCCGGCCGCGGCAAATATCCTCCACCATGTGCCGATAGGTGGCAAGGCCTTCCTGCTGCATATAAGAGGAAAGCTTTTCCGCAGGGATGGCAAGGATCTCCGGCGTTAAAAAGGCAGTCGCCGTTTGATAGGAAACCAGCAGCGTTACGCTGCGCGCTTCCATGGCCTGGTATTGCGGATCGCCGTTGTCGCTCGCCTTATGCAGCGAAGCGTAAAGATAGACCCTCTCGATCTTTTCCCCGGCCGCATGCACCGCATCGAGCGCTTTTTTCAGCGCGTCGGCACTTTCCCCCAGCGTACCTTCATACGCTGCAAGGCCTGCTATGGAAGCTTCCGCTTCTTGATATGCGGATTCCCAAGCCTCCCTCGAAGGGAAGATGGGGGTAAAGTCCCAAAGGAAGCTGGGATCCATATCCTTTCTGTTTTTCAATTCCATGGGTTCCTCCATTGCTTTAACGCACTCCCGCACTCAAACTTGGGGCGGTTCCTGCTCCGGGGGCTGCGGTGCGGAAAGCTCGCGCTGCGGTTCCCCGGGCTGCACGGATTCTTCCTGCTGCGCGGATTCCTCGGGTTGCGCCTGTGCGGCTTCTTCCGGTTGCGCGGGCTGTGGTTCGGGTTCGCCCAGCCAGGCCGTTCCCTCAAGGCGCGTGCGCGTATCAAAATATAGCACCGTGGTGAGCGCGTACTGATACGGGCCGATGAAAAGCAACAGGCCAAGATAGAGCAACACCACAAGCGTGCCCAGCACGACGATGGCAACCATGCTGCGCGCAAAAACGGCCAGCACAATGCCAACGATCAAAAGCAGGAATACGAGCAGCACAATGCCTGTGACGATCAGCTGACACCCAAACACGCGGCCAAAACGTTTCCATACCAGCTGAAAGCTGCGCTTGATGGCCGCAAAGTTCTTTGCCGGTTCATTCACAACGATCGGATAGACAAACGCCAGGAAAGAAATGCAGGCAACTTCAAGGACAGCCACCAGAAGCATGATCAAGATGAACGGCACGAGAAGCCCCGCTTCCAAGCCGCTCCCGGCCGCAAGGGACGGAATGGAACCAAGGGCTGCAAAAACCGCGCCGAAGGTCACCATTACGCTCGTGATGATATTGAGCACAAACAGGATTGCGAACGCGGCAAGCGTATAGCAGAGGCTAGTTGTGAAAAAACGCTTGAGGCTGTATTTGCTGCGCTTGAGCATCTGCCCAACGGAGCTTGCGCTGCCATAGATGCGCGCCGACATTTCGCCATACAGCGTACCGGCGGTGATCGGCGTAACGAGCAGCATCAACACCAGGGAGCCAAGCAACGTGAGCAGCACCGTCATAAGAGACCCGCCAAGGACGCGAAAGGCTTCCATTTTCGGCGGAAGTTCGTTTGCATGCTGCACCAGCGGAAGAAGCGTGGGGAGAGCACAAAGCCCGACGATCAGCAGCACAACCAGGATATAGAGCGCATTATACCCCAAAAGTGCGCCCGTGCGGCGGCGCAGCACCTTCCATGTGATGCCAAATACGCCGCGCAGCGTAAGCGGGCGGATGTGGATTGGTTCATATTCACGCATTAAAGGTCACCTCCAATTCACCGGGCATTTGGCCCGTTTGGGTTTAGTATACCATGGATTGCGCACAAGGGCTAGGCGCAAGCCTTTCTTTTTACCGGCGCTGCACAATGCTTGCCGAAAATGCGCCGTTGAAAAAGAACATTTGTTCTGATAAACTACAGACAGTGGAACCGTGGGCAAATGCCCCGCCGCGCACGGCGCGCTGCAACAGCGCGCCGCTTTTATTTTTGGCTGGCGCCGGCCGAAACGGCGCACCGCGCGCCCAGAAGGCGCGCGGAAGGAGGAACGGATGAACCAACAAGGACTGGGGCCGATCGCCCGGGCGGCTGCGGCGGAACGCATGCGCGAAACGGACGCTGCCGCACGCGTGCGTGCAGAGTACGAGGAAAGTCCGGAATACCGCATCGGCTGCGAGCTGCTCGACGGGCTCACGCAGGAGCTGGGCATTTCTGCCGAGCAGGCCGCCGCGCTGCTTGCAAACGGTGCGCGCCCCGAAAGCATGGATGTGCTTTCCCGCAAAGCAGCTGCAACGCTCATCGAGCTCGAGCGCGAAGGGAAGCTCCAGCGCCCGGCAGGCGAATACCTGCAGGACAGCGCTTTCCAGAAGCTGCTCCTGGAACTGCCCGCAGCCGCCGCCGTGCGCGTTTACGATGCGGAGCACGGGGCTGCAGCCGCCGCAGGGCAACCTGCCGATCCCGACGCGGAGGCAGCGGTACTCGAAAAGCTACGCGCGCGCCGCGCGCTCCCCACGCCGCTGCGCAGCGCCGCGCCCGCAAGCGCACAGGAGGACTTCGCCAACATGACCAGCGAGGAATTCGAACGCTTCAAGCAGCGTTATTTTTCCCGCTAAACCGCAGCACAAAACTTAAAAAAGAAAGGACATCAACACCATGGCAAACTTTACCAACACCACCGGCAATACCGTTGCCGGCACCAAGCTCAACAAAACCTTCTTTGACCAGCTGCTCGAAGGCGCGCGCACGCGCCTCGTACACGCGCAATACGGCCAGAAGCGCCATATCCCGCCCAACAACGGCAAGCGCGTGGAGTTCCGCCGCTGGAACCTGTTTGACATCGATCAAACCATGTGCGCGCTTACCGAAGGCGTAACGCCGGATGGGCAGACCCTTTCGCAGAGCTCCGTGGAAGCGGAGGTGAGCCAGTACGGCGCCTATGTGGAAATTTCGGACCTGCTGGAGCAGACCGCTTACGAGCAGGTGCTTTCCGACAGCGCGGAGCTGCTGGGCGAACAGCTCGGCACGGTGGTGGAATGGATCACGCGGGATGCGATGTGCGCGGGCAACAACGTGCAGCGCGCAGGCGGCAAAACCGCACGCAGCGAGCTCACTTCCGCCGATACGCTCACCGTGGATGAGATCCGCCGCGCCGTGCGGACGCTCAAAAAGGCAAAAGCGCGCCCCTTTGGCGGCAAAGATGGGCGCAAGCAGCACTTCATCTGCATCTGCTCCCCGGATGCGACCTACGACCTGCAGGAGGACCCCCTCTGGCAGGATGTTTCCAAATACGCTGCCAAGGAGCAGCTCTACACCGGCGAGATCGGCATGCTCTTTGGCGTGGTCTTTATTGAGTCCACAGAAGCGAAGGTGATCCGCCAGGCATTGCACACCAAGGTTGCAGCGCATTCGGCGAGCTCCGCTGTGGTCACGGTAGACGAGATCACCGCCGAGGCGGAAGCGTTCCTTTCCAAGGCGGGCGCAAAGGTGATGATCGGCGCGGAAGAATACGAGGTTTCCGGCGTGGACCGCGCGGCAAAAACCATTACCCTTGCAAGCGCCGTTTCCACGGCGATCCCGGCGGATACCTACGTTTACAGCACCGAGGCGGGAAAGCTGGACAACACAACCAAAACGGCGGACGACGTCCACATGACGCTCGTGTTCGGCAAGGACGCCTATGGCGTGATCGACCTCGGCGGCGGCGCGATCACAACGATCATCAAAGGGCGCGGCTCTGCCGGCACGGACGACCCACTCGATCAGCGCGCAACCGTGGGCGCGAAGGTGATGGCTTACACTGCCACGATCCTAAACGATCTCTGGCTGCTGCGCATCGAGCACGGCGTAAGCGCGTAAGCGCACGGCAGGGGATAGCTTCATAGCTTCTGCGAAAAAGGCATTGCAGGGTTTCGCGCCGCAACCGCGGAAAGCTTCCGCCAGCTTTTGGGCATCGCAGCAAAAGCCTTGCGCCGCAAAAGCCATGCAAACTTCGAACAAGCGGCGCGCCGCTTGTTCGATCGTTTTGGGGCGGGGGACGCTTCCCCGCCTTTTTCATAAAAGATAGGAGGAATCAAACCATGAGATATATGAGCGATCAAGAGATCGACAGGCTCAGCGGTGCAGCAGGCAAGCGCCTCGCCGCAGAGCCGAAGGTGGAAATCGTTATCGCGCCCGCAGAAGGCGGGCAGGATGTGCCCTGGGAAGGCGGGCTCAACGGCTATTTTTTCCGCATCCCGCGCGGCGTGCGCGTGCAGGTTCCGCAGAGCCTTGCCGCACTCATCCGTGAAAACGAGCGGGTGGCGGAGCTTTCCCGCGCGCAGGTGCGCGCATACAGCGCCGGGCGCGGCAAGCGCCTTGGGCCCTAAGGGGGAGTTTAGATGACGCTGAATGACATTATCGTATCCGCTCTGGCGCAGCTCGACCGCGGGCATGATGCCCAGACGCTCGATACCTGGCGCGATAAGTTCACCCGTTTTGCCAATGAAGCGGTGCTGGACCTTTCCGCCGCTTATTGCCCCCGCAGGACCGAGGAATGCACGCTCGAAGGAAAGCGCCTCGATACGCGCAAGCTTTCCCGCCCCTGCATCCGCGTGCACGGGGTCAAACGCCTCGGGCGCTACATGACCTTCCATGAAACCGGTGATTCGGGCGTGCTCTGCGTGCCCGGCGCTGCGGCGGACAGCACGGTTTCCGTAAATTACCGCTTTGCACCGCCCACGCTTTCCAACACTACGGACGTGCCGGAACTGCCCGAATGGTGCCACGGGCTCATCGTGTGCTATGTGGTGGGGCGCGAACGCGCGAGCGGGGAAGTGGGCGTGCAGCGCGGCGGCAACATCTACTTCCAGATGTACGAAGCCGGCAAAGCCAAGCTGCGGCCCCATATGGGCGGCGCGGACAGCTACCGCATCTTAAACAGGTGGTGAGCACATGGGCAGAAAAGCTTACCGCATCGATGCGTTTTACGGCATCGATCAATCGAAAAACGAAAACGCCATCGCGGCGGGCATGAGCGCGGATGCTTGCAACATGAACACCGATGACGGCAGCCTTGCCGTTGCAAACGGCTACGTGCGGCATATCGAAGCCCAAGTGCCCGGCACGGAACCACTCCATCGGCTGTTCATGCATCAGCGCAAGGATGGCGTGCAGCCCATCGCGGTAGCAGGGGACGTAATCTATGCATACAGGGACGGCGCGTGGAATGCGATCTACACCTATGACCCGGGATTAACCCGGCATGATTTCGACTTCGTGGAGGCGCAGATCAACAGCACGGACTGCCTCATCATCGGCTGCGGAGAGGCGCAGCTTGTGAAATATGATGGGGCGGAAGCATCCCTGTTCGGCAGCGAGGAGCAGCTTTCCAATCCGAATGTGCTCTACCTTGCAATGTACCGCAACCGGCTGTTTGCTGCGGGCGACCCGGAACACCCGAACCGGCTTTACTGGTCACAGCTGCCAGGCAGCGAACGCAGCATTGAAAACTGGGGGCCGGTAGAGGCTTCGCCCAACGTGGAAGGCGGCCACACCGAGGTGGGCGACACGGGAGGGGATCCAATCACCGGCCTTGCGGCGCTTTCCAACCAGCTGCTCATCTTCAAGCAGCACAGCATCTACCGCCTCCTGGGCGACCGCCCGGGCAACTACATCGTGGAAACGGTAGAGGCGCGCGGCGAACGGCCGAAGCACACGGCGATCGTGCCCTCCGGCGAAGCGCTCTATTATCTTACGCCGGGCGGCCTCTGCTGCTTCAACGGCGTGAGCGCAGCCCCGCTGCCGGATGCACGCCGCATCCGCACGGTGCTCTCGCATGCCTCTACCGCCAACACGCGCGGCACGCTATGCGACGATAAGCTGTACTTCACCATCGACGAAAGCGGAAGCTGCGCGCTGGTGGAATACGACCTCGTGCGCTGCACTTACATGCTGCGGCGCGGCTTTACCGCAAACGACCTTTGTGCGCGCGGCGGCACAGTCTATCTGCTCGATGGCGGCCGGCGCGTTTGCCGCTTTGGCGAGGGTACAACCTATGACGGCGCACCCATCGCCGCCTGGTGGCAGACGCCCCTTACCGACCTGTATGACAAGGGGTGCGTAAAGAGCCTGCGGGAGCTTTACCTGCGCGGCAGCAGCGATGCCCAGGGCTCCGTGATCCTCATGGACCTCAGCATAGACAACCACACTGCGACGCACCGCATGCGCGTGCCGGATACGCGCGCAACCGTGCTGGAAGTGCCGCTGCTCAACGAAGGGCGCACGTTTTCCATGCGGTTTTACAACGAAGCGGGCGGCCGTTTTATGTTGGAAGCAGGCATAGAGCTGCACTTTGATGAACGGAGGCGGACGGAATGACAACGCTCGACATGCGCGCACTCTATTACATCGCCCTGCCCGCCGGGGCGGAGCAGGCGGTGAACCGGCAGGCCTACACGGAACACGTGAAGGCAAACGAAAACTGCCTCAACCAGAATTTTACGATCCTAAGCCAGAAAATCGCCGAGCTGGAAGCCCGGCTCGCTGCGCTTGAAACCCAAGAATGAAACGGAGGAAACCTCATGGCAAGTTATTCTTTAACGGGCTATACCCCGCCTGCCGGCGTAGACAGCCGGCAGAAAGTGAAGGAATATCAATCGCGCCTCGGCGTAACGGTGGATGGCATCTGGGGGCCTAAGACCCAGGCCGCATACGAAGCTTCCACGGCGCAGAGCAAAAACGCATGGAGCATGCCGGCAAACATCTATGGCAGCTATTACGACCAGGCGCTTTCCCTGTTTTCCGTGCCCACGGTGCATGTGAACGCGCCATCGCGCGCCGAGATTGAGTCGGATGTGGCGGCATCGCTGCGCCCGGCAACGGATCAGGCCATCGAAGCACGCCGCACGCAGGGGAAAGCCAACATGGCGGAGCTCGACGCGGATGCGGCCTCCCGCGGGATGGGCGCATCCACCTATGTTACATCCGTCAAGGAGCGCGAGATGGCAAGCACGGAGCGCGATGTGGCTCTGCTTGAATCCAATTATGCCGCGGCGCTTTCCGAACGGGTTGCATCCTATCTTCAATATTACGCCAACCTGGAGCTGCAGGCGCAGATGCAAAACGCGCAAATGCAATATAACGCGCAAAATGCTGCGGCAAGCTTGGCCTCGCAATGGTACGCGGCTTACCAATCCGCCAACGCGGCAAGCAGCGCCGCATCCACGGTAAAGCGCAGCACGGGCGGCAGCGCCAAGGACGACACGGCCTATTTCAGCATGACGCCTTCGGAATATGAGGATTTTGTGATGCGCATGGGCCAAGAGGACCGCATCCTGCTGTTTTCTTCCGATGCCACGCGCTGGAAGGAAAGCCGCGAAGAGCTTTATGACGCGCTCGGCTCCTCGGGCTATGCTTCGCTCAAGGCAAAGGCAATGCCCAGGCAGAGCCGCGTCGTGGGGAGGACGGGCATATGGCCAATGGGGAAGTGACCAAGCGCTTTGAGATTGCGCTCGATATCAGCCGTTCCATTTCCAACCGTGAATTCACCGTAGTGGAAGGCGATACGGGGAACGTGCTGCATATCACCCTAACCGATGACGGCGTGCCCGTGGACTTGAGCGGATGCCGGGTGCTTGCCATCTTTTCCAAGTCCACCGGCACCTCCTCGCAGGACAGCGGAGCGGAGGATGGGGGCGTTTCCATCGGCGGCGCAGCCAACAATGAGGTGACGATCGCCCTGTTCAACGCCTCATTTGCGCCCGGCATGGTGGAATGTGAATTGCAGGTGTATTCCGGCGCTGATCTTGCCACGCTGGTGACGAGCGCAAAATTCAATTTCACCTGCCGGCGCGGGATCCTCAACGACGAAACGGTGCAATCTACGGGCGAATACCCGCTGCTTGTCGGTTTGATGGCGCAAGCGGCCCACGCGGTGGAGGTGGCGGAAGCAGCGGCGGCGGCAGCCTATGCGGCGGCAGCGGCAACCGGGCAGGCGGCACATGCCGCCCGCCATGCTGCAGATGGGGTGGACCCTGTTTCCCCATCTTCCATCGGCGCAGCGGAGGAAGTCCACAGCCACAGCGAGTACGCACTTGCACTCCATACGCACACGCCAAATTCCCTAGGTGCGCAGGCAAAGCGGTTGACGTTTACGGACAAAGCAGTCGCAACGAGCGCATGGGCATCGGACACCACCTATGCGGATTTTCCGTTTCGCGCGGCGGTTCCGTGCACAGGGGTGACGGAAAGCATGTTCGTGCAGGTTGTGCTTGCTCCGGAAGATGCAACGGGCGGCAATTTTGCGCCGGTATGCCGGTCCTATACGGGCGGCGTGTACCTTTACGCCAAGGCTGCGCCGGAAGCCGAAATCACAATTCCAACGATCGTGGCATGGGGGTGATGCAGAATGGCAGATACGCCGGTTTTGGTTTTACCCGGAATTGTAGGCACGGTGAACGCAGGTGGCGGCGGAGCGCTGAAATCTGTTTTATTGAGCATAGGTCTGGGCGTTTCGGGGCAAATCTCATATGGCACGTTTGCGGCTGGAAACATAGGCTTTCAACCCAAATTTGCGCTGTGCAACATTTCAAGTAGCACCATGTCTGTTTTGATCGATATAGAAAACAAACGCATGTATGGTACGCAAGGCTCTTCTCTCGATGTAATCTTCCCGGATGGCTCTGCGCTGGCGATGGGGAGTGGGGGGTGGCCGTCGAGCGGGTCAGCCGTGACGCCAAAGTATGGAGACTATGGTGGGATTGAATACGCATACGTTGAAAATAGCCCCGGGTACAGATGGTATGCGCGGTCCGTCTGGTTTCATCCGGACGGTTCGGTTCGGGTTTTCTGCAGAAATGCATATGACGGCGCGGACTGGACCGGGTACCGGGTGTTCTTAATTGGATAAGGAGGTGCGCATATGATGTTTCGACGTATCGTTTTTTACGACCCTGCAAGCGGCGAAGTGGTTCATAACTGCCTTATGCAGGGTGCCTTGCTCCCCAGGACTGTGGAGCAGGAGGCGGCGTACTTTGGGCTAACAAACTACGGCGCATTTTTCTGGACAGAACCCGACCCGGAGGTTGAGGCGGCGTTTGCGCCGGTGGATGCGGAGGGGAAGCCGCGCAGCGTGCATGTAAGCGTAGACGTAAGCGGCGAAACGCCGGAGCTCGTGTTTTCGTATGAACCTGTTCCACAAACCGAACCGGGTGAAACGGAAGATATGGCAGCGGCGCTTGCGCTTCTTGGCGTAACGCCAAAGGAAACGGAGGAATGAGGTATGGGGAAATGGTTACAGGGCGCACAGGAGGTGCGCTCGGCAATGGACATGGCGGGCGCGAAGCTGGATGAT
>ERZ1643251.3667-NODE-3667-length-13997-cov-8.782312_pt1 | contig 13997 bp, 17 predicted proteins | sample MGYA00579261_ERZ1643251 | MGnify/ENA primary metagenome ERZ1643251 (study PRJEB29033, sample SAMEA4952267) | chicken gut metagenome | biome: Broiler Chicken; feature: Gastrointestinal Tract; material: Caecum | place: Ireland | collected 2018 | study: Broiler... | reverse complement strand
TAAATGATTTTCCAAATAATAAAGAATTTGCTGGAAAAAGAAAATGCATACGTTTTACGAAAGAGACTTTTGAACTTCGTTATTTTAGTAGCTCTCTAGATTTCGAAAAGGCAAGACTTCCTATAGAGTTTGCTACCTCCCTTGCAAGTTACGTTGGAAAGACAAAATGGACTAGCAAAGAGATAGACGAGTGGTATCGTAATACGTATATAGAGCCTAGAAGATTTAGTGACAAAAGAAACGAGATATTAATAAACACTCTTCATCTATGCGAATAAAAAAAGAAATGGAACTAAGCCATTTCTTTTACTTTGTTTGATAATCTTGATTTTTGACGATCTGCGGTATTTCTTTTTACAAGACCTTTACTTACAGCTCTATCAATATATTTTTGAGTATCTGCAAGGAGTTTTTGAGCATTTTCTTTATCTCCAGCTTCGATAGCTTTATCACATAGTCTGATACAGTTTTTTACACGAGCTTTTAATTCGTGATTATTTTCTGTTTTCTTAGCAATTACTTTAATTGCTTTCTTTGAACTTTTAATATTCGCCATAAATATCTCCTTTCTTCATTAAGTCATCTACAATTTTAACAGAACTTTTCTATTTCGACAAGTCTAAACCACGTATTTTTCGTATGTTTTTTAAAATATTTGTATTGACAAATACTGGGTAGGGGTATAAAATGAGGCTAGGAGGAAAAAAATATGGAAAAAGAAAATACCAAGAAAAAAGAAAAACCAAGAACGGTGGAGGAGAAAAAAAGATACACCAATCGCCTTAGTGTCATTGAGGGCCAAATAAGAGGAGTGAAAGAAATGATTTTAACGGATCGTTATTGCGATGACATTCTTATGCAAATGGCTGCGGTAGTAAATTCCTTAAGAAGTTTAGGAACACAAATTTTAAAAGAACATCTATCTACATGTATTACAGAGGAAATGAAAAAAGGAAATCCAGAAGCCGTTGATGAAATTATGAATTTATTCAAAATATTAAAGTAGTAGGTTTCTATGAAAAAAGTGATTTTAAAAATTGAAGGAATGAGTTGTAGTGCTTGTTCTTCTTCACTAGAAAAATACTTAAAAAAACAAGAACATATTTATGATGCTAGCGTAAACCTTGTTCTTTCATTAGCTACGATTACTTACGAAAATCCTTACACCGTAGAAGATTTGATACGTTTTGTAAGGGAATGCGGATATGATAGCCCCGGAGTGTACGATGAGAAAGTAGAGTCCAGGCAAGAACAAAAGAAAACGAAAAACTTAATCATCTATGGCATTCTAGCATTATTCGTATTTTATATTTCTATGGCCCATATGCTTGGCTTGCCAGAAATACCATTATTTAGTATGCAAAAACATCCATATAACTATGGAATAATCCTACTTCTTTTTGCAATGTTATACCTGTATTATGGCAGAGATATTTTAAAAAAAGGACTAAAAAGTTTCATGCACAAATCGCCAAACATGGATACCTTAGTAACGATTGGCGCAATTTCTTGCTTTTTATATAGCCTTTATAATCTCATTAAAATGTTTCTTGGTGAACCAACTATGGTAGAACATCTTTATTTCGAGTCTTGTGTAATGATCATCATCTTTGTGAAATTAGGTCGAGTCATTGACTCAAATAGCAAAGAAAAAACCAAAGACGCGATTAAAAGACTAGTACAAATAACTCCAGAAAAAGCATTACTAAAAAAAGGCAAAGAGGGAATAGAAACAACAATAGACGAAGTAAAAAAAGGCGATATCTTAATAGCAAAACCAGGAATGAAAATTGCCGTAGATGGTACAGTAACCAAAGGCGAGTCTTATTTAAACGAAGCATTTATTACTGGTGAAAGTGCTTTAGTAAAAAAAACAGTAGGGAATAAAATCATCGCGGGTAGTATGAATGTAGATGGATACTTAGAATATAAAGCCGAGAAAATTGGCAGAGACTCTACAATCAGTGAAATTGTTCGTTTAGTAATAGAGTCAGTAAATACCAAAGCTCCGATTGCTAGGATTGCTGACAAAGTAAGTGGTATATTTGTTCCAACAATTATGGTGCTATCTATAGTTACCTTAATTGGATATTTACTTCTTGGATACTCTGTAAGTGAAGCAATGATATCATTCGTGACAGTCCTCGTCGTGGCATGTCCTTGTGCGTTAGGCCTAGCAACACCACTAGCAATTGTCGTTGCAAATGGACTCTGTGCGAAACATGGAATATTAGTAAAAAACAGCACAGTATTAGAAGTAGCTTCAACTGTTAATACCGTCGTCTTTGATAAAACAGGAACCTTAACTTATGGAAACTTACAAATTTCAAAAGTATATCATGCCAAAGACATTACTGAAAAATCCTTACTAACCAAAGTAGGAATGTTTGAAAAAAAATCAACTCATCCAATTGCCCAAGCATTTAAGCACTATTTTAATGAGGAAGAAGAAATAACAGATTTTAAAAATATTCCAGGAGTAGGGATGACTGGTAAGATAAAATCAAAAGAAATCTTTATAGGAAGTGACAAACTATTTTCTTTATTATCAATAGAAAATCCATTTCAAAAGGAAGAAAAAAAATTGCTACAATCGCAAAACAGCCTAGTGTATATAATAGAAGATAAAAAAGCGATTGGTCTCATTGGAATAAGAGATGTTGTAAGAAAAGAAGCAAAGTCAGTTGTATCTTTCTTACGTCGTCATCACATCGATGTTTACATGCTCTCCGGAGATAACGAAGTAACTTCACACCTAATTGCTAAAGAATGTAATATTGATACGGTCATCGCAAAAGTTTCCCCTCAAGAAAAAACAACGACAATAAAAAACTTAATGAAAGACAAAACAGTCATGATGGTCGGAGATGGAATAAACGATGCTCCGTCCCTTGCCACGGCCCATGTTGGCGTTTCTATTGCCGGTGCTTCTGATATTGCCACCGACTCTGCAGAAGTCATTTTAATGAACGAAAACTTAGAAAAAATACCAGAATTCATCAAATTGAGTAAAAGAACAATCAAGAATATCAAACAAAACTTATTCTGGGCGTTTTTCTATAACATAGTGATGATACCGATAGCAATTGGCTTGCTAAAACCATGGGGTATTACGATGAACCCGATGTTTGCCTCTCTTGCCATGACCTTAAGTAGCCTCACTGTAATCATAAACGCCTTAAGATTAAAAAAAGAAAGGAAAATAGAATTTGAAAAAAACAATAAAAATTGACGGAATGTCATGTGAGCATTGTGCTAAAAAAGTAGAGCTTGCCCTAAAAAGCATAGCCGAAGTAAAAAAAGTAAAAGTACATCTCAAAAAGAAAGAAGCAATCGTAATCCTTGATGCTTCAGTAGAGAATCAAGTACTAACAAGTACAATTGGAAATTTAGGGTATCAGGTTATAGAAATTCTATAACACCTTGTGCAGCTGTTTTATAAGCTCTGATAAGCCCGCCAGCACCGAGTTTGACGCCACCAAAATACCGGACAACGTAAATAGCTCGATTAACAAGATGATTTCTTTCTAGAGTTTGATAAATAGGGGCTGCACTTGTCCCGCTTGGCTCTTTATCGTCACTTTTTCCTGCTGTATTTTCTAAAAAATATGCATAAGGAATGTGACGACTCTTTTTATGTTCTTCTTTTAATTGTTTCCATACTGTGGTAGCTTCATCTCTGGTCGTTACTTCATAATAATAAGCAATAAACTTTGATTTTTTAATTTCATAAGTATATGTATTTAATAGTTTCATTGAAAACCTCATTTCTTGTAATATTGTATCATAAATATGTGTTTTCTAAAGAAAAATATAGTATACTAAAAAAGAAAGAAGGGGATTTTATGAGAAAAATTCTATTTGTCTGCTACGGAAACATTTGTAGAAGTCCTATGGCAGAGATGATTTTTAAATCACTGAGCAGCAATAAAGAATACTTTTGTGACTCAAAAGCAACAAGTACAGAAGAACTAGGTAGTGGTATCTATCCTGATGCTAGGAAAAAACTAGAAGAAAAAGGAATTCCAGTCCTTCCTCATGTAGCATCTCAAGTGACAAAAGAAGATTATGAAACATATGATGAAATTTATGCCATGGAAGAAAAAAATATCCGTGATTTATTAAAAATTTTTGGTAAAGATAAAGACCATAAAATTCACTTATTGCTAGAGAATAGAAATATCGAAGATCCATGGTTTACAAGAGATTTTGAAACGGCTTATCAAAGTATTTTGAAGGGGTGCAAAAGAATTTTAGAAAAAAAGTAGGAGGTGATAGTATGCTCAAAGAAAAACTTGCTCAAGTCCCTAATTTGCCGGGAAGTTATCAGATGAAAAACAAACATGGTGTGATTATTTATGTTGGAAAAGCCAAAAATCTTCATCGCCGGGTCAATTCTTATTTTAATCGAACTCAAACAGGAAAGACAGCAAAGATGGTAAGTGAAATAGCCGATTTTTCCTATATAGTCACATCAAGTGAACTAGAAGCATTCTTACTAGAAATTAATCTAATCAAACAATATGACCCAAAATACAACGTGCTACTAAAAGACGATAAAAGTTATCCATATATCGAGTATATTTCAAAACCTTATCCACGCCTTAAAGTATCCCGTTATTTAAGTATCAAAAAGAAGGACCATAAAAAGTTGTTTGGCCCTTATCCTAATGCTTATGCAGCAAGAAGGATCGTAGCCTTATTAAACCGCTTATATCCTTTAAAAAAATGCGAAGGAAATCCCAAAAAAGTTTGTCTTTATTACCACATCGGTGAGTGTCTAGGCTATTGTGAAAAAAGCTATAAAGAAGAAGACTTAGCAAAGATGGAAACAGAAATTCTATCCTTCTTAAATGGCAATGACAAAATACTAAAAGACAAAATCATGGAAAAAATAAAAACCTATAGTGAGTCTTTAAACTTTGAACTGGCCCTAGAATTAAAAAAAGAACTCGATTATATGAATATCGTACTCGATAAACAAAAGATTACATTACAAGACCTAACCAACCGTGATTGCATTGGCTACTATTTTAACAACGGCTATGTATCCGTACAAATCTTATTTTTAAGAAACGGAAAATTAGTCGGAGGACACACCGATATTTTCCCAATCGTGAGCGATATTAAAGAAGATATGGAGCATTATATCGTTTCCTTTTACCAAAGACATGAAATACCAAAAGAAATACTAATTGATGAAAGCATTTGCACTGATGTGTTACAAGAATATTTTAATCATATTTTTGTTGTCCCTCAAAAAGGCCAAAAGAAAAAGCTTTTAGGAATGGCACGTGACAATGCCAAAATCAACCTAACGAATGAATTCGAATTAATCAAGAAAAAAGAAAGCCAGACCGATGGCGCCAACGAAGAATTAAGAAAACTACTACATCTAGAAGTGTTAGACCGAATTGATTTATTTGATAACTCAAACCTTTTTGGCGATTGGAGTGTTTCCGGAATGGTTGTCTTTAAAAATGGCCGCCCAGCCAAAAACGAATACCGAAAATATAAAATTAGTTTTGATAAAAATGATGACTATGGCATGATGAAAGAAGTGATCTACCGTCGTTACCAAAGAGCCTTAGTCGAAAAAACAGAACTACCTGATTTAATCATTGTCGATGGTGGAATTGGCCAAATCCATGCTTGTAAAGAAATATTGGATGCCCTAAACCTTCCTATCAAAGTCTGTGGACTTAAGAAAAACGATAAGCATAGAACCAATGATTTAGTAGACGGAGATACCTTAGAACTGGTAGATATACCAAAAGACTCTTTAGTATTTCACTACCTTACGAGAATGCAAGATGAAGTCCATCGCTATACCATTAATTACCACCGTCAAATAAGAAGCAAAGGTTCCATCAGCAGTGTCTTAGATAATATTCCAGGAATTGGTGCCAAAAGAAAAAAAGAACTAATAAAAAAATTTGGAAGTGTCACCAAAATGGAAAGTGCCACTTTAGAAGAACTAACAAGCATTCTACCAGAGCAAGTCGCTTTATCCTTACAAGATTACCTGCGTTCTAGAAAAGAGGAAAAATAATTTTTCTCTTTTTTTGTCGAAACAGTTTCAAAACCATCTTTTTTCCTCTATATTAGAATAGGGCGGGGTGATTACGTGCTAAGTCTCAATTTAGAGTATAAAGAAGAAAATCTTTATGCAAAATTAGTTGGTAAATTAACAAGGAAAGAAACCTACAAACTAGAAGGGTATATTATTCCATATTTAAAACTAGGAAAAGTAAAAAATTTCTATTGCAACTGTGAAAAACTAAAGAAAATGGATGCCGAAGGAAGACATTCCTTGTTTCGAGTAAAAGTGATATTAAAACGCCACAACGGAAGTTTAATTTTATCTGGCGTGAGGGAAGACTTAAAAAAAGATTTAATAGGATACCGTATGCGCATACAATAAAGAAAGGACATGAGTTTTGAAAGCGGAAACCTTACTAAATGATTTAACACCTCTAATAAAACACATTGCCAAAGGCTTTTATGGTGTTCCACTAGAAGATTTAATGCAAGCAGGCGCCATGGGAGTACAAAAAGCTTATTTAAATTATCAAAAAAATGGAACATGCAAATTTTCTACCTATGCTTACAAATATATTTACGGAGAAATGTATGATTTTGTAAATAAGGAACGTAAAATAAAAGTAAGCAAGGAAATTTTGAGACTAGCCAAACAAATCGAAGTGACTCGCAACACCCTAAGTTTAAAATTAGGTAAAATTCCATCGTACGAGGAAGTTGCCCAATTTCTAGAACTTAGGTTATCTGATGTTTTGGAAGCAATTTATCTAACGAGTGCAGTGATTAGTTTAGATAAAAAAGAAGAGGAACAAAGAGATTTCTATGAAACAATTCCTCAAAAAGAACGGTTCTCTATAGAGGATAAGCTTACTCTATTAGATAGCATCAGCACTCTTCCAGAACCAGAACAAAGTATTATCAAATACCGTTACTATGGAGATTTGACGCAAAGTGAAACCGCGGGACTTTTAGGCTTATCCCAAGTAAAGGTATCAAGATACGAAACGAAAGGTCTAAGGCAATTAAGAAAGTACTATGAATAGCACTTTCTTTTTTTATAGGTTTTTGCTAAAATATAGATATGTCCCATTAGTAAAATGGATATTACAAGCCCCTCCTAAGGGTTAGGTATAGGTTCGATTCCTATATGGGACGCCATTTTTGTGTTAATGAAACTGATTGTTAAAGTCAGTTTTTTTTGTACAATAGGAAAGTAATACAATATCCCACAATTTGCTATCGACAAGCATATGTTTGCTCGGTATGGTTTTGTTGATGGAAGAAAGCAAGTGATATTGTACATTATAAAGCAAGCATTACATTATTTGTTAAAAAATATAATAAATTAAAAAATAAAAATAGTAAGGAGCGACCCTCAGAAATTTGAAATAATCAAAAGAGAAAGGAAATACCATGAGGTATTTTAAAGGAAGAAATAGAAGTTTATTTTCTATTGAATTACTTCTTGCTCTTTCTGAAGAACATAGTAGACTAACAACATCGTCAATGAATATTGGGATATAAATAAGTATACATATGATTTCTTCATTGACTAAAGGAACTTTTACGTTTATACTAGTCGCTGTATGGGGTGATAGATTGACAGTAAAAGAAGTGGATTTTGATAATTTTGATATGGATTTTTCTTTATATAAAATTTTTTATTTGGTATGTCAAAATACTAGTTTTACAAAAACTGCTGAATTATTAGGAGTAACTCAACCAAGTATTAGCTACAGTATAAAAAAGCTGGAAGATAGCTTAGGAGTCAAATTATTTGAGAGAGGTAATATTTTAATGATGACTCCAGAGGCAGAGTCTTTACTTCCCTATGTTGAGGAAGCTTTAAATAGTTTAAAAAAGGGAGAAAGCAAAGTAAATGATTTAGTTAATTTGAAGAAAGGTCAAATTGCAATCGGCGTTCCATCTCACATAGGGTTATTTTTATTAACCAATATTATAGAAAAATTTAATAAAGAATATCCAAACGTTAAAATTAAAGTTACCTGTAAACCTACAAAAGAACTTTTTAGATTATTAAATATAAACGAATTAGATGTTTTGATTGATTGCTCTCCATTAGAAGATAATATTAATAATTTTATTATTATTAAGATAGCATCAGAAAATTGTGCATTAGCTTGTAACATTAAACATTCTGAATTACTTAATAGAAAAATTAGTTTAAAAGATCTAACGGGATATCCATTAATTGTTCCAGCTAGAACATCAGGTAGTACAAAAAGTTTAATTGCTGTATATGAAGAAAATGGAGTTAAGTTTGATCCATTATTTGAAATCACAACAAGTGATATGATTGCAGTAATGGTTGAACGTAACATGGGAATAGGGTTTTTATTTGAAAAAACTATAAAAATGCATTCAACACTGAAAAAAATAGATATAAAAGAGTCTCTTCCAATATTTGATATATTTTTAATATATAAAGATTATTTATTATCATCTGCAACACAAACATTTATAGCTTTTGTAAAAAAGAGTATAAAAAAATATTGATATAAAAAATTTTTATGATATTTATAAAAGGCATATAGTTGATTTATGAGTTGGATTGTTATATGCTTTTTTTGAGGTGAAAAATGAAAAAGTTTAATGTTGGATGGGGGATCACTAATTCATGTAATATGAATTGTAAATTTTGTTATAGTAAAGAAACAAGACACGAAACAGAAGAAACTACTTATGATGATTGGAAAAGATTTATTGATGAAAACTATGAATATATTGATTCAATCAACTATGGTACAGGGGAAAATACAATATCTGATGCTTTTTTTAAGTTTGTGTCATATGTCAGAATGAATTATCCAAATATAACGCAATCTTTAACAACAAACGGATATATCTCAGAAAGAATAAGTAAGGATAAAAAAATCTATGATATTTATAAAAATTGTATTGATGAAATAGATGTATCATTGGATTTTGCTGACAAAGACAAACACAATCATTTTAGGGGGCAACCTAAAGCTTATGAATGGGCAATTAAAACATTAGAATGTTTAAAAAAGGATAATAAAAAAGCTACTATAGTATTTGTGGGTTTTGAAGAAACCATGAAAAAAGATAATATAGATGGATTATTTAAAATAGCGAATAAGTATAATGCTTTATTAAGATTAAATATATATAGACCTGTTAGTGAGTCTGAAAGTATCAATAAACAGTTTATATTAAGTTATAAAACATTGATAGATACTCTAGAATATATAAATCAAAAATATCAAATTGTAGCACTAAGTGATGTGTTATTTGGGAGTATTTATTCTGAGGTTTCGGATATTAAAGAAAATACAGGGATAGACAGTATCAGAATTTTGGCTGACGGAAGTATATGTCCTTCTACATATTTAATAACAGAAAATTATAGGAGTAAATACAACATTAAACAGCCTTATGTTTTAAAAAATATAGAATTTGATGAATTTCAATCTGCTCCTATTCCTAATAAATGTGAGAAATGTGCTATCAAAGAAAAATGTAGGGGTGGAGTATTCGACAGGCGTATACTATGGAATAAAACTTTAGAGAAAAGAGATCCTTATTGTCCTTATGAAAATGACGATGATATTTATAAAGAAAAATTTAACATTTTAAAAAAGAAACGAATTTCAGTTCATGACGGATATTTGCCAACCATGTTTTTTAAGAATAAGGAGAATAATTAATGATAGAAGATTTTAAACCAGAAATTGCAATTATAATGAGAAGTGATGAGACTATTAAAAACTTCCATTTAAAAAGAGTAACAATAAATACTTCTTTTGGTCCTGTTCACCGTTGTTTTATCGGGAAAATTTATGATGTTTCAGTTTTAATTATTTATGGTAGATTTAATAGTGAAAAGGTTCCTTCTAATTACATAAATCATCAGCAAACCATAGAAGCTGTTAAAAATTCTGGAGCCAAAAAATTAATAGGAACTTTTGTGGTTGGCGGGATTAACCCAGCTATGCCACAAGGCAGTGTATATGTTTTAGGCAATCTGATTGGCTTTGGTAATTATAATATTAAATGGGATCAAAATTTACCGTTTCATAATGCAGAGATGTTTGAACCTTTTTGTCCAACATTAACAGAAAAATTATGTGAAGCTGGTAGAAAAATGGAATTTGATGTAAAAGAAAATGCGACATATGTTTGTTTTAATGGATATCCAAGAATTGAGACAAGAAAAGAGTTAGAATTTTATAATAAGCAAGGCTGGGATATAGTAGGACAAACATGTGATCCAGAAGCTACCATTGCTAGATTAAATCAATTGTGTTATGCAGGAATAGCAGTTCAAATTGATGATCCTAGTGGGAGAGCTGATTATATAAATAGTTTAAAACAAAAGAAAAATAAAAATGCCTATGTAGAATCAATAAAATCTTGTAGAGAAAGAACAACTAAAATTATTTTACAATTTCTAAAAGATTATAAAGAACATAATTGTGAAGTTTGTCAAAAAATGTCTCGAAAAAACAATAACTTTAGAGAATTTCCTGACTGGTTTTATGAATAGGAGATGATAATGTAATGAAAGTTTTTTTAGCAATACCATATTCGCAATTATGTAATGCAGAAAAATACGAAATAAAAGAGGAATATAAGCCTTTTTTTAAAAAAATAACCTCATCTTTAAAAGAAATGAATTGCGATTATTTTTTGGCTCATGAAAGAGAAAAATGGGGAAAACTATACTCATCGTCTGAGGAAAGTACAAAAATTGATTTTGAAACAATTAAAGATGTTGATCTTGTTTGCGTTATACCTGGTGTTCCAAATTCTGGCGGAGTTCATGTAGAAATTGGCTGGGCATCTGCAAATAGTAAAAGAATGAATATATTTTTAAAAAGAAATTATCATTATTCTCCTATGGTAACAGGCATTCACACATTGACAGATACAAAATACTATTATTATGATAATGATTATAGTGATGAATTATGTGAGATGATTATAAAAAGTATAAAGGAATTTATGGTGAGTAACAATGGATAGTGAGTTTGAATTATTGCTTAACAAAGCTATAAAATTAGTAAATCGAGTTGAGTTAAATAAATATATAACCTATGGTGGAGTTGCTTGTGCTTTATTAACTGATAAGGGTAATATTTATACTGGAATATATATTGAAGCAAAATGTGGAATAGGTTTTTGCGCTGAACATTCGGCTATCGCTGATATGATTAAACATGGTGAAACGAAAATTGTTAAATTAGTTTCTTCAAGAAAAGATAAAATATATCCTCCTTGTGGAAGATGTAGAGAGCTTATAAGAATGATAGATAATGATAATTTAAAAACTAAAGTTTTACTTGAAAATAATAAAGTTGTTACAATAGGCGAATTGCTTCCGTATCCTTGGTAGAAAGTGAGGTTAAAATGAAAAAATTTATAATAAATGTAGGAGAAGTAGCAAAGTTAGCTATATATACTGATATTGATTCTATAGCAAAAAAAACAATTGAACATCCTGAGTCGATAACTAAAACAATACCAGCTAGTATAGAATTTTGTGGAGAAGTTAATGATATTTATGATAAAAACAACTATATTACCATTTTAAAATTTGATAAGAAAATTATAAATGTAACTAAGGAAAAAAATGTTGCCAATTTGTTTTCACCAGAAAATCAATTTTTCTTTCCAGATTTAATTTATTTAGCCATTGGTATGCTAGCAAATGATTTACAAAAAAAAGGATATTATTTTGTGCAAAGTTCTGTAGTTAAATATGATGATGATCATTCAATTATGTTAATAGGAGATCCTAATGCTGGCAAAACAACTATGGCTTATAGCTTAATGAAAAATAATAATTATAAACTAATATCCAATGATAATGTGTTAATACATGAAGAAGATGGGAAAATCAATACAATTTGTGGAACAAAAGCAGTACAAATGAGATACGGTGGAATAAAATTATATTTTCCTGAAATATTACCTTATGTTAGCGTAGAAGACGAAGATAAAGGTAGAAGTGATTGGGATATCAAGCTATATATAGATGATTATTTGAAGGCTCAAAATTACGGGTATGCAGATAATTCTATAGTTACAGATATATATAATATTACAACATTTAAATCGGGTGATACTTTTATTAGAAGTAGAGAGCGGATTGATAAAATTTTGCTTATTTATGAACATTTAACCAAGCAAATAAGGAGTACTAGATATGCTTTAACTGGCTTTAATTATCCATTACCATCTTTTGAAGACGAAAATTTTTTGCAAGCAAGATATGATATGGCAGGAAGAATATGTGATAATACTAGAATATATGATGCAAGAGGAACAGTGGATGAGTTATCAAAAAGGTTGGTGAAAAAATTATGAAGCAAAAAATTTTCTTAGTTACTTTATCACCTAAAACACATAGAACATCAGAGGAAAACTTAGGAATAGCATATTTAAAATCGTCTCTTTTAAAAAAAGGTTATGAAGTTGAAATAATAGATGCCTGGTTAAATGAATACGAAGTGGAAGATGTTTTCAAAAAAATTATTCAAGAAAAAGATAAAATTTTATTTGTTGGTATATCATCTTATATGTCTAATACAATTCCTACTATTGAATTAATTAATAAAATAAAATCGTATGATAATGAAATTCAAATAGTAAGTGGTGGATTTGGACCAACATTCTATCCAGAGGAATATTTAAGACAAGGTGCGGACTATGTTATTCGTGGAGAGGGCGAAGAAGCTATTTGTGAATTAGCGGATAGTATAACAGCAAAACAAGTTCCTGTAGAAATAAAAAATATATGTTATAAAAATGGTGACAAAATTATAATGAATAAAATGCGATGTTTGAAGGATAATTTAGATTCTATTCCGTTTCCTAGTCGTGATACGATTGACACAATAATTAAAAAAAAATCGACAGTAAACATGGTAACTGCTCGCGGTTGCTCTGGAAATTGTGAATTTTGTTCTGTTATTTCATTCTTTAGATTAAGTAATGGGAAAGTATGGAGAACAAGAAGTATTAAAAATATAGTTGATGAAATAGAAATGCTGTATAAAAAAGGTGTTAGATATATAAAAATGGTTGACGACTCCTTTATAGATGGAACCCGTAATGAAAAATGGTGTAAAGAATTTGCTGATGAAATTGAGAAAAGAAACCTTAAAGTAAAATTAAGAGGTCAAATAAGAGCTGATAAGGTAAGTGATGAAATATTATTTCACTTGAAGCGAGCTGGTTTTTTCTCATTTGCGTGTGGAATAGAAAATGGATCACCGACTTCTTTAGCAAGAATGAATAAAAAAGCTACTCTTGAGGATAATAGAAAAGCATTACATCTATTTAAAAAATATGGTTATATTGTTCAAATGGGATATATTTTATTTGATAAATATACTACATTTAGAGAACTAGAAGAAAATTATGAATTTATGAAAGAATATGATTATACAGTAACGAAAGGAATTTTTTCGGAAATGTTTTCTGCTGAAGGGACGCAATTAAATGAAAAATTAAAAGCGAATCATGAATTAATTGAAGGAAGTTTTTTATCAAACAATAACAAATATGTAATAGAAGATACAGTTGTAAGAAAGGTATATGATGCTTTAAAAATGTGGCATAAAAGTCATTCTATCATTTATGATATGACTATTGATCCATTAACAGCTCCAAAAGCAATCCCTGAAGAGGAGTTGTATCATTTTTATGATTATACAATGCTTTTAAAACAAAAAGATTTAGAATTTTTCAAAAAAGTTTTACTAGAGATAAAGAAAAATTCTAATGTAAATATCGAAAAATTTGTAGAAACTGCTATGAAAGATACTACAGATTATTTTGAAAATATTTCGGTGATGGTTAGAAAGTTATATAGAAAAAATGAATTAGAGTACCATGCGTCACAAAATCCTTTCATATAATGTGATTATGATGTGAATTTTAAATTTTTATGTTATAATACTACAAAC
>ERZ1643251.3666-NODE-3666-length-13998-cov-6.541634_pt1 | contig 13998 bp, 18 predicted proteins | sample MGYA00579261_ERZ1643251 | MGnify/ENA primary metagenome ERZ1643251 (study PRJEB29033, sample SAMEA4952267) | chicken gut metagenome | biome: Broiler Chicken; feature: Gastrointestinal Tract; material: Caecum | place: Ireland | collected 2018 | study: Broiler... | reverse complement strand
GTTCCCACACTTGTAATTGTATCTGCTTTTAAATCATTTAATAAATCGAGTGATAATTCTTTATCTCCTAATTTATTTAACATACTCGTATTTGTAATCGTATTAATTAACTTTTTAATTTCTGGATCATCCTCATCAAGATAATCTTCTTTTTTTACTTTTTCCTTCATTTGTAAATTTTTAAGAATATTATATTGGGTATTACTAAGAGAGTGATAATCATTTTTAGTTTCTTCCGGATTTTCTTCCTTCGCTTTGGTTAAAATATCGCGAATATCATAATTACGATCTTCCTCTTCCACTTCCTCCACAACTGGTTTTACTTCTTTTTTTGGCTCTTCTTTTTGAAGTAACCTACGATATTTACTTTGTCTTTGATAATTCTCTCTATTTTTTAACATTTCTTGAATCTTACTAAGGTCAATTTCGTTTGTTTTATCCATGGTAGCTACGCCTTCGATGTTATAATACTCTGTTCCTTCATAAATGGTACGATAAAGTTCTTCGTTTTTACGACTTCTACGTCCTTCATTAGAAGCATTCTTGTAATAACGTTCCATTCGACTTGCCATACCATCACCTCTTTACTATATAGCCATACTAATCATAACATATAACGACTTTTTTTTCAAATCTTTCCTTGCATTTTTCTTACCTTTTTTCTATAATAAATAAAGGAGGAAGATTATGGAAAAATTTAAAGTAAATAAAGACGCTTGTATTGGGTGTGGCGCATGTATGGCACTTTGCCCAGAAGTATTTGATATGGACGAAGACGGGTTAGCCAAAGTCATTAAAGAAAAAGAGTTAACATCAGAAGAAGTAGAGAATGCGACTGATGCGATGGAAGGATGCCCAACAGCAGCCATTAGTAAAGAAGAAGATAACGCGTAAGTTATCTTCTTTTATATTTTCTTTAATATATAAGTATCGATTAAAAAATTCAAACCAAATAAAATAAAGAATAACATAAATACTACAATTAATGGGAACCCAAACAACAATAGCGAAATCAGCATTCCCACAATCGTACCACCTATTTTACGAGCGAGCGCTAAATTAAGCACCACTCTTTTCTCTTCTTCAATCGTACTTTGTTCTAATGCTAAATCTTGAATTAAAATATTAAATGGTTCACGAACTCCCAAAACCAAAAAGAAACCAAGGCACATCAATAAAACCTTTAATTGCCAATGGATTGGAAGATAAAAACCTAAAAGAATACAAGTCGGCGCGAGAAGAGCAAAAATACTCAAGAATAGTAACACATTCTTACCTATATACTGATAACACTTTTTAAACATAGCCATCGTAAATACACGCACTAAACGAGAAATAAACACGATGAAACTAATAAACATCGCAATCTCTTCTGGTGTAATCTTGGGAAGTAATGTTTCCTGAATGATTAGTTTAGCATTATTTTGAAACAAATTAACCGATCCATAAAGAATCGCATAGGATAAAAACAAACATAATAGAATCGTTTTGATGGGAATCTTATGAGGCACTTGAATAGATTCCAAGTGCTTTACATTTTCCACTTCCAAAACATCAAAGATAAAAAAGGATAAAATGACCGCAATCACATTTACAACAATTCCTAAATACATTGGTAAATAAGGATTAACTTGAAACAAAAAACCAGATACTAACGCAATGATCGCAGTTGAAATCGAATAAAATAGTGATTCTTTTCTCTTACACAATAAATAATCTTCTCCACGATGTTGGTACAATAGATTGTTTTTTAAGGCAACACTACCCATAGTATTAAAAATAAAAGAAATTTCTAAAAGCATCATCGCCAATACAAAAAATAAATAATGATTGGAAAACGTAAGTAACAGATTGGCAAGCAACATGAGTATAGCTCCTAACCGAATACTTTTTGTTGTGCCTAAATAAACAATCACTTTATATAGAAAAGTGATTGAAGCCAAACAAACAAAGGGAGAAATAGTCGCTAAAGAGGCATATTCCTCTACACTAAGTCCTTTGACTAAAGTCATAAAAACCGTATTAATCGCAATATAAAAGATTAAATCAGAAGTAAAACCAGCAAAAACAGGATGGATTTTATGAAAAAGTTCTAACCTTTTTGATATAGTTGTATTAGTACTCATAACTACTTCTGATTCATTCCAATCTCGTGATACAACTTATGAATCTCTTTGGGATTTAAGCGACGATATTCACCACTATTCAATCCATCTAAAGTTAGAAAAGAAACACTTTCACGTTTTAATTTTAAAACTTCTGAACCGATACTTTCTAACATCTTCTTTACTTGATGATTACGACCATCATGAATCGTTAAATAAATCATACAAGTATTATTTTTCTTATCTACTTTTTTCATTTTTACACGAGAAGCACGCACTTTCATACGATCAACCACAATTCCTCTCTGTAAAAGCTTTAATCCTTTCGCATCTGGAACCCCTTTAACTTTCGCTACGTAACACTTATCAATACGATTTTTAGGATGCATTAAACCATTCGCAAGAGTTCCATCATTGGTAAGGATTAACACTCCCGTTCTATCATAATCTAATCTGCCCACTGGATAAATACCAGCCGTCGTAGGAATTAAATCAACCACTGTTTTTCGATGCTTATCATCACTTACCGTTGTTACAACCCCACGTGGTTTATATAACAAATAATACTCTTTCGCTTCTTTACTAATCGCATTTCCTTCCACTAATATTTCATCTTTCGGACCTACACGTACACCCATTTCACGAACCGTTTCACCATTCACCGTTACTAGTCCTTTCCCAATTAATTCTTCCGCTTTTCGTCTTGAACAATAACCACTACTCGCAATCACTTTTTGTAAACGTTCCATAAAAATCACCTAGAAACATTATATCAAAAAGATTCCCCTTTGAGAATCTTTTATCCAAAAAAGAAAGAAGTAATCCAAAGACTACCAATAATTCCTGCAAAATCCGCACCTAATCCAGCAACCAACGAATATTTAATTTTCTTAATTCCCACACTCCCATAATACAACGTCAAAATATAGAAGGTCGTATCAGTAGATCCCTGCATCACCGAAGCCAAACGACCTAAAAAACTATCAGGTCCATGTTCTTTTAAGATAGAAGAGAGGATTGCAAGCGCACTACTACCAGAAATCGGGCGAATAAACGCAAGTGGTAATATTTCAATGGGAAAACTAAGTATTTTAAATAAAGGATCTAAAAATTCAAATACAAAAGAAACGACGCCACTCTTTAAAAAGATATTTACACCAAGAACCATAGCCAACATCGAGGGAAACATCGTCATAATAAAACTAAAACTTTCTTTCGCACCCTCCAAAAACACATCATACACATCTACTTTATGATAGAGTCCATAAATAATAACAATAGAAACAGTTAAAGGTAATATTATCGCAGAAAAATTAAACATGTTTACTCCTATAATGTAAAATTCTGTCTAACAATAAACCGACGATCGTAGATATGGTGGTTGCTAAAATACAAGGTACAATAATTTCCGTTGGACTCACACTCTTATATAACATACGCATTGAAATAATCGTCGTTGGGATTAAAGTTAATCCACTGGTATTTAAAACTAAAAACGTAATCATCGAACGACTAGCTTCATCTTTTTTGGGATTTAATGTTTGCAAAGATTCCATCGCTTTTAACCCAAAAGGGGTAGCCGCATTTCCAAGCCCAAAAATATTCGCAATTATATTACTCGAAATATAACCTAAAGCTGGATGGCATGCAGGAATTTCAGGAAAAATAAAACGTAATACCGGAGAAATTTTATAAGAAATCTTCTCTAACAGACCAGAAGATGACGCAATCTTCATCACACCTAACCATAGTGCGATCACAGGAAACAATTGAATCACAAGATCTAACGCACTTTTACAACTTGTAAGTATTTCCTCATTTATGACATCAATCTTTCCATTACACAAAGCAAAAAGAGTTCCTACAATTATGAAAAAGCCCCATATTTTATTTACCATAAGTGAAACCATCCTTTTTTCTCAGAACTTTTCTTCTCTTTTTCTTTCACATAAATAGGCTCTCTTATAACCTCCTCACTACCTAGATATACTTTTACTTGTCCCACCACTTCTTCATTACCACGTTTCTTACTTAAACTATATTTAATCTTTAAAGAATCTTCTTCCTCTTTTTCCACTGGATAAATCACATCATTTTTAATATATAATTGTTGATTTTTATAGTACTTTTCATTTTTAATGGATAAATTTCCCTTTTTTAATAATATTTGATTCTCATAATTTTGAAACCCATATTCAAATAAATTCATATGATCATTAAAATCATCGCCGTCATTTAACGTAACAACAACTAAATTCATATCATGATTCGTAGCAGTAGTAACTAATGTACGACGTGCTTTTTTAGTAAATCCCGTTTTACCACCAGTTGCGTATTTATATTGTGTGAGTAACTTATGTTTATTATGCCAAACATAAGTATTTTTATTGGTCTTTACCGTGTGTTTCTCCGTACCAGTGATCGTTCGGTAATCCTTATTTTTCATCGCATAACTCGTTAATATGGCCATATCGTATGCACACGAATAATTTCCTTCATCTTCATCTAAACCACTAGGATTATTAAATGTTGTGTGTTTCATCCCAAGTTCTGTAGCTTTCGCATTCATAAGACTCACAAATTCTTCTACACTACCTGAAACATAGGTCGCAATCGTAACAGCCGCATCATTCCCACTTCGAAGCATCAAGCCATATACTAAATCACGTAAACTAATTTTTTCCCCTTGTTTAATATAAATACCTGAACCATACGCTTTTAAAATTTCATCACCAACCGTAACCGTTTCATCTAACTTTCCACTCTCTACCGCTAAAATTCCCGTCATAATCTTAGAAATAGACGCAATACTACGTACTTCATGAATATTTTCGGAATATAAAATACGTCCACTATTTTGATCCATTAAAATAGCTGATGTCGCACTTGTACTTATTGCCTTTACGTTCATCATAGGAATCAATACGAATATCATAAATATCAACAAATATTTTTTCATACGTTTCACCTATAACAAAGATATGTTATTATTTTTTTAAATATGAAAAAAAAGGACATAAGTCCTAGTATTCATAAACACCATGAATTTTCTTTTCTTGTTCCTCTGTAAGTGGCTCTAACTTCCATTTACCACTACTATTCTGTTTCACCTTAAAATTAATCGTATAAGTCACTTTATCTTTCACTTTTTCAAATTGATCTAAGATATAATCATAGAATAAAGTCGCATCATACTTACCATTTTCATTATAAAATTCTTCTTTATGATTTTCTCGATAAACAGAAGCTTTACTATTTGCTTTTGTATAATCCATAACTTCAATTTGCGTGACAACAGTTGCTTCATCACCATCTATCTTTTCTTCCATAATATCATACGTTAAACTTTGATAGTGTTTCTTCATCAATTCTTTATATCTTTCTTGTTGTTTTTCATTAAAAGTCGCATCCTCAATAATGACTTGGTGAAGATCATCCATGACATCTTTATTCAACGTTTGATAATCCGCTAAAAAGAGTTCCACTTGTTTTGTTGGTGTATTATTCGTATCAAAATCACAACCAACAACCATAAGAATTACCATAGTGAATAACAACCCACTTAACATGATATATTTTTTCATAATTTTCCTCCTAGTATTATTGTGAATAATTTAGGAAAAAATATACCAAAAAAGTGGAACTATCTTGTTTTTCCACTTTGGTTTTGCTCCACTAAATTTGTATAATATTCTTTTAATTCTTCTAACTCTTCTCGTTTTTGTTCTGTATTCATATTCTTATCTTCAATCGTAGATTCCGCTTTAATCACCACATCATCTAAATTTTCACGATAAGATTGTTCACTAGAATCATATAATTTTTCAATCATATCTTCACGTGCGACTAAATCATTCGGATTCATCTCATTTTGTTTCATTTGCCCTGTTATAAACTCATTGGTATCTTCAGCGATAGGAAACGTATATTCTTGATGTAAATTTGGTTGATCCATCAACTTATAAGCACCAGCCATACTTCCAACCAAAACAACACCCGCAGCCACTTTTACCCATGGTCTAAATTTTCTTACCTTTGGTGAATTAGACGCAACTTTTTTAATTTTATTTGTTAATTGATCCATTTTCTGAATTTCTTCTGGTGCAAGATTTGTAATTCCAACAGCTAATTTTCCAATTTCCTTTTTATCAAAAGTAAATCCCGTCGCATTCATACTTGGAACATCAAATTTATCAATCACCGTTTTACCACCTAAAGTGGTCGCATAAGAATCATTAATATAGTCCTTAAGTTCATTAAAATCAAATACATGAATCACTTTCCCTGTAGCCATATCATATACCATATAATGTTTTGTGGACATATCATATTCTGCTTGTCTATTCTTCATGGATAACCACCTCTATTTCATTCTTATCATACTACAAAATCATAGATATTTCAAGAAAAGGATATCGATTCACCATTTCTTGACATTAATAATCACAATTTCCTGGAGTACGAGGGAATGGAATAACATCACGAATATTTTCAACACCTGTAATATACATAAGTAAGCGATCAAATCCCATACCAAATCCAGAGTGATAACATCCACCAAAACGTCTTAAATTACAATACCAATCTACCGTATCTTCATCAATATCCATTTCTTTCATACGTTTCATTAGCTTATCATAATCTTCTTCACGTTGTGAACCACCCATTAATTCACCCGCACCAGGCACTTCTAAATCCACAGCCGCAACCGTTTTTCCATCTTCATTTACTTTCATATACCACGCTTTAATATCCTTTGGCCAATTAGTAATAAAGACTGGACTATTAAAATATTCCGTAATATAACGTTCATGTTCTTTCGCAATGTCTTCTCCATAATCAGGTTCAAATTCCCATTTCACATCTGCTTTTTTTAGAATATCCACAACATCGTGATGAGAAATACGTACAAATGAAGAATCTAATAATTTATTTAATTTTTCTTTTAACCCTTTCTCCACAAATTGATCAAAGAAATTAATTTCTTCTGGACAATGTTCTAATACATAACGAACAACATATTTTAACATTTCTTCCTCGATATCCATTAAATCATCTAAATCACAAAAAGCAATCTCTGGTTCAATCATCCAAAATTCATTCGCATGCGTTTTCGTATTTGAATTTTCCGTACGGAACGTTGGACCAAACGTATAAATTTTCTTATAAGCCATCGCAAAAGCTTCTCCGTGAAGTTGTCAGGTACCAGTGATATAAGCTTGTTTTCCAAATAAATCTTTACTCATATCCACATGTCCCTCATTCATAGGTAGATGATCCATATCTAAAGTCGTTACTTTAAACATTTGATCTGATCCTTCACAGTCTGCTGTTGTGATTAAAGGAGTATGAACATAAATATAATTATGACTTTGAAAATATTCATGAATGGCCATTGCCGTCACACTACGTACACGAAATACCGCACCAAACAAATTCGTTCTTGGGCGAAGATACGCTTGTTCTCTTAAAAATTCACGCGTATGACGCTTTGGTTGAATCGGATAATTTTCTGGACAATCACCTAATAATTTCCAATCTAAAACATGAATTTCAAAAGCTTGACCTTTCGCAGGTGACTCGATAACTTTTCCACGAACCTCTAATGACGCCCCCACACGTAATTTTTGAATCTCTTCAAAATCACTTAAAGTTTGATCATATACCAATTGAATATTCTTAAAGAAAGTTCCATCATTAAAATCAATAAAACCAAATTCTTTTTGTTTACGATGATTACGAATCCATCCTTGTAAAACAACTTCTTTTTCCATCATTTCTTCTAATTGTTGATAAATTTCTTTTACATCCATTACCATTTTCTAAACCTCCTAACAAAAAAAGACCAAACATAGGAGCGTCTAAAAGACACGGTACCATCCTACTTTGGTCTTAATTAACGTAACGTGTTTACCCGACAAATCCTACTCTAGTTCAGATTTACAACTCCATGGTGTTCTTCCTATCTGTCTTAATGTTTGCTTCCACCAACCAAACTCGCTTATAACAGAGGACAAATAGTACTCTCCACTTCTTTGTTTTTTTCAATTGTAACATATTTTTCTTGAAACAGCAACGAAAAATGATCGTTTTAGTTCAATTTTGATTCTCGACAAGATCGAAAACATTATACTAAAGAGCTTTCACATTAAAACGATCACTGATCTAAAAAACTTTTTTAACAAGACGATTTTCTACCATGTCCTTTCTTTCTTGTACGGCTTTGTAATCAAGTACTTTCCCTTTTGGTTTTTTTGCAGTATATATTTTTCTAAAGTTTGGATTGATTCTTATATTTTTTAATTTTTTATTTCTTTGCATTTCAGTCTCAAACATAGTATCACTCTCCTTACTTTAAGTATACTATAACTTTATAAATAAAACAATTATTTTTGATATAACGTTAACTTTAATAAATCATATAGTTGATCACGAATCATAGAGTTATTATCTTTCAATGTAAGTTTTATTTTTTCGATAATATTTGAAATATTTTCTTCTTTTTGATTAAAACAATCATAAAACAAATATTTTAATTTATCATGTTTTTGCTTTTCTTCTAACTCTTTAATTTCTCTTAAAATAAATTGTTCCTTTTCTACTTCTAATCTTGTTTTAGATTCGTGATTCATTCTCGGAAATAATTTTTTAACTTGAAGTTGTTCTTCCTCAATGCGAAGACATAATTCATTCACTTCATTTTCTTCTTCTAATAATAAAGTAGATCCTTTTTTACTAATCCCTTGCTCATCAAATACTAACGCTAGGGATTCTAATCCATCACTAAATACACAAGCATAGCGAATTTTTCCTACTTTGTGTTTCTCAAATACTTCTGTTTTTTGATCTATTCTTTTGAGAAACTCGTCTGTTACTTGGACAACAGTTTGTTTTAAATCTAATAAAGTTTTAGTATTCACCTTACATAAAGGAATACGGCGAATGTGATAAATATTATCATTTAAATTCCAATCATAAAAATCATATAAACATTCATTAAAATTCAACAGAATATCATACACATAGTTCATAATAGACCTCCTAAGTATCTATCTATAAAATGAACACAAAAAAAACTTTTATACTTAGAAACTACTATTATTTTATTTTTCTAAATATAAATCATGAATACAAAAAAGAGATAAATCATTTGTTCTTTTTGTCAAATTAAAACGATTAATAAACTTATTCTCCACACCTGATATGTACCTAATTAACATGTATATTATAAAAACCCTTGAAATTCAAGGGTTTATTTTCATATGGTGGAGAATAAGGGTTTTATTTATTGATATTAAATAATTTTAAAAATATGTTTTTCCTTTTAATTTCAACCATTTTAGTTTATTTAAGTTTAAAAAAATTTACAGTGAATTTATAAAAATTAAGGAAAAAATGATATAAAAATGATATTACAAAACAGTAGTAAAAATATAAAAAAATCAAAAACAATGATATAACAATGATATTGAAAAATAAAAACCCTCATAAAATAAGGGCTAAACTATCAAATTGGTGGAGAATAAGAGTTTTCTTTATAAGATTTAATAAAAATTAAAAAGTTTGTTTTTCCTTTATTTTTAAGCATTTTCGTTTACTTTTGTTTAAAAAGATTTAATGTGAATTTTTAAAAATTAAGGAAAAGATGATATAAAAATGATATATGATTAATACCTTTTTAATTATCTATTTTTATAAGCCTCTATAAATTCATTATCATCATAATTGTGAACATCTATTTCTATTGGTAATATATTGAAATATTTTTCTAGCTTCTCATAGACTAAAATTTTAACTTTTTCTTTATTTTCAGTTGATACTTGATAATTAGATAGATCAATAGCTAACATTTTATCAATAGTAGATACAGCAACAGCTCCTCTAAATTTTATAAAGAAAGCAATATCAGAAGCTAAAACATAAGATAATTTGTCATTATTCTGATATAAAGCATATTCTTCTAACTTATCTTTATTATATATAGCCTTTTTATTATTGTTAAATGATAAAAATGTCATTTTATTTTGCCTCAGTAATTGCGAATAGTACTCTTTCAAAAGAGTTAGAAGTGATTTCAGTAGTGTAATAACTATTTTTATAAGGCGTTAACTTCCAATAAAAATTATTGTAGCTATAAATAATATCAATATAGAAGAAATGATTATTATATTTTACTCTAATAAGTTCGTTCTGATAAATACTTATATCATATATTTCTTTGTCTTTATATTTAAGAAATGCGGGTAATATATATTGAGTTAAAACTTCTTTTTTTTTTTGATTTATTTTGCTTTGCATATATTCCTACTTTCCATATTAAATTATTTTATGCTTGTTTTAAGCAAGTATTTTTTAGTATAAAAAGATAGAAAATTCAAATATTAATACTATAAGTGTGATATTTATCATTAAAAAATAATGTGTATCGGAATATCGCCTAATATGCAATTATGAAATAACTTTGTAAAATTAAATTGAAGAAGGTGATATTTATATTTAAGGACAATATAAACGCTGTATCTAAAGAAATTGTTAAAGTAGATTTACCAAATGGGTATTGCTTATTTAAACTTGGTAAATTGTTAAGTGATAAAAATATAAGTATTAATCAATTTATGAGAGATACAGATACCGACTTCAAAACAATTAAAAAACACGCAAATGGTTTAGCACAGCAAATAGATACATTACTAATTGATAAATGGTGTAAGTATTTAGATGTTGATGATAATGAAATTTATGAGTATATAAGAAATAAGGTTGATAATTAAAATCTTATTTTTTTATTCCCCACCTTCCTAAAACGAAAAACATTAAATATTTATATATACCATTTATTTAGGTATAATGACAGCTTTAATGGTATATAACAAAGATATAAAAGGTAATTTTCTAATTTCTATTTAATGTTTTTCATATTAAGTATACCCCGTACTTACGGAATAGTCAACAACGGTATTCGTAAGTACAATTATATTAGGTGGTATAATGCAGGAAAAGTATGTAAAAATAGAGGTTGAACATGGGTATTGGTTGTTTAAACTTGGTAGTTTATTAGCTGAACGTGGTATAAGTAAAAATAAAATAATGCGTGATACTAATACAAAACACGATACTTTACAAGGGTATGTAAATGGAACTCTTAAAAGAGTAGATATAGATGTATTAGATAGATTTTGTAATTATTTAAATTGTGATATGGTCAATATTATAGAATATATAAAAAAATAGCTTTTGGCATTATTGCCAAAGGCTATTTTTATTAACAGACTCCTTTATTTCATATCTATTTTGATTTCTTCAATTATATGACCAATGTTTCCTTCGCCAGCATATTTGTTCATGTCGAAGAAATTATCATTAATTGGTACCCATTCGAGTTTATTTACTTCTTCTACGAGTGTAACATTTTTATTTAATATGCCATAATACGCTTCTAATTCTTTTCCCCACTTAACATATGACAAATTCATAAAGTGGATTAGTTCAACATCATCTTTTTTTATGTTAGTTTCTTCATAAAGTTCGCGGTAGGCCTCATTTAAGCCATCATTTTCTTTTTCAATTTTCCCACCAACAAGATTATACATTCCCATATAAGGCTCTTTAGTTCGTTTACACATTAATGTTTGTGTCATATCTTTGTTAAAAATTACTATTACATTCATTTTTTTCATCATATCACCTCAAGATAATTTTACCATAAATTCAAACTAAAGTATACATTTGGAACAAGAAGTTTAGTGTTTCACAAAATCTTCTATTTTTTGTTTAAAATATGATTGCAAATTTTTGTCCTCACAGTAAATAAAACATCCTTTAATACCTCTGGTTAATAGTACTCTATAAGCATTTTTAATTAGTTGAGTGGCAATTACGTTTGCTTTTTCCGGTTCTTTTTTCAACAATTTTTTTAGTCCCCTTAAAGATGGATCTGTTGAAGCATGATTGAGAAAGTCGGCCACAACAACTCCATTTTCATATTTCAAGTCGTTACCAATAATTACTCCAACATAATCAAATTCCAAGCCTTGTACCGAATGTATACAACCAGCTTCATTGACGGAGTCATCAATTGCAAATGTCTGTGCTTGCCCCAAATTCCAGCTCATTGCATAATCATCAATAACAATATCATGGTAATCAGGGTTGTTAGCCTCTTTTTTATTCCAATTCCAACAATAGCCTGCAAGAATTCTAGCATTTTCTGTGGTGTTAAGTTCTTTAATTGTATTCATTAATTTAGTAGGGCTTTCTATTACGTTTATATTATAATCAACCATTTCCCCACTATATTCATTATTGATTTGCAAGAGGTAATCCACAAAATTTAAATAATCATTAGAACCACTACATCTAAATTGTGATTTTAAAGTCATATTCAAAATATTTGCATTATACATTTCCGCAAAATATTTTATATTTTCTTTTGTGCCAATATCATTAAAATGTACGCGTTGTTGTTCATCAATGAAAAATATAGATAATTTAGCGGACCTAATTATTTCTTTTATTTGATTTTCCCCATAATTATTAAAAAGTCCGGATTTTTCAGTTAAGCAATGAGCTTCATCAACAATTAACACATCAAAAATATTTTCTTGCACATCAGTATATGACCCTGATGATTTAAATAAATTATCAATACTACTTTTTTTCATACTTTGTTTTAGTTGATATGAATAAACCACTCTTGGAGCTGTATTTCTAGATACATATTGACACAGCTTTCCTTCGTTAATAAAATATCCCAATAAATTAATTGCAACTACTGATTTTCCTGTCCCTGGTTTTCCACTAACAATAACCACAGTTTTTTCATACTTTTTTGCAACAGATATAATTCTGTCAAAAACTTCCACTTGATCATCGATTAATTTAAAATATTGATTATCAATGAGTAATGCTTTTATATTGTTTTGTAATTTGGCGGAAGGATTAATCTTGGAATTGTTAATTTCTTGTATTATTAATCCATTATCCCCAAATTTAATATTGTCTTCCAAAAATTTTTTTAGTAATAATTTATCATTTTTTCCGAATAAACTAACACCTTTAACAAAATCATCAAATTTTTCGTTCAACAAATCATCATTAGGTGTTAATTCATAATTGTGTAACAAGACAACAGATTTTAAAATCACTTGATTCTGTTGAATATAGTCGTCAAAATCCTTTAATAACTCCTGATAAGACCAAACTTGATAAGCGGGATGAACTACTTTTTGGAGTCCGCCATTAATGAAAGTCTCCACCAAATAATTACTATCATCCAGCAAATGAATTTCACTCCATTGTTTCAATTCAAAAAGAATAACGACTTTTTGTTTTTGGTCGTTATATCCACTTATAATTAAATCTACTCTTTTTGATGTCATTGGTAGATTATATTCTAGAGTAATAGTACTATTCATAGGAATATTACAATCTTTTATTACGTTGGCAATATATCCTAATGATGAATCCCACGAATTAATTTCAGATCTTCCGACTTTTCTATATAGTTTTTTGCTCATCAAGTCATTTAAAATGGAGGATATTCCATCATCTATATCTTTTAAAAATTTTGAAACACTATTACTATATACTATCATAATTATCTCCTTGTCAAAACTTTTTGCTTGTCGGTACAGCTATATGTTAAATACTCACCGGTTATATAAGAATTATCATAAAATCTCTTTTCAATCTCTTTGTCAAAGTCAGAATCCCATAAATCGTTTGAATAGCCAAGTATTTTCTGATATGTTCCAATACTTTGTAAATATTTTTATACATTTCATAAGAATTAAATGTCATTAAAAAGCGATTTCTACATGCAGAAATTGGAAATAAACCAGCTTCATCAACCATCCTGTCCATATCATCCAAAGTATATCTGCCATCCAAATCT
>ERZ1643251.3664-NODE-3664-length-14004-cov-4.553158_pt1 | contig 14004 bp, 12 predicted proteins | sample MGYA00579261_ERZ1643251 | MGnify/ENA primary metagenome ERZ1643251 (study PRJEB29033, sample SAMEA4952267) | chicken gut metagenome | biome: Broiler Chicken; feature: Gastrointestinal Tract; material: Caecum | place: Ireland | collected 2018 | study: Broiler... | reverse complement strand
GTTGTTCTGCTCGGACGGTGACCAAAAAAGCAACCTCTTTGTCACTGGATAGGGGCTCTCGTTCCAATTGGACGCTGCTGGGTTCAAAATGGTTTAACCGCAAGTCTCGCATAAAATCTCCAATGGATACTTTTCTATCTAGTTCTACATATACATCCAAGACTCTTGCTTTTTGACGAATGCTCAAGTCCCACTGGTGCAAGATGGTTAGCACCCCAAAAATAGCAATGCCACCAATAAATGCAACTTCGTATAAGCCAATGCCCAAAGCAAGACCAGTGCAAGCAGATGCCCACAAACCCGCTGCGGTAGTAAGGCCCTTAATTTGGTTTCGGGCGGTCACAATAATGGTGCCAGCTCCCAAAAAGCCGATACCGCTGATTACTTGTGCCGACATACGAACAGGGTCACCAGTTTGAAACGCCTGATAAACATACTGGTTGGTAATCATTACAATGCAAGCACCCATACACACCAAAATGTAGGTGCGTAGACCAGCGGGGCGATTTTTTAGCCCTCTTTCAAACCCTAATACACCGCCCAATATGACTGCACATAAAATCCGAATAATTACAGAAATGACTGTTAGTTCTCGAACTGCACTTAATACCATTACAACACAATCCTTTCTTTGAGAAATGTAAAAAATATGTAAAGTGAAAAGAACTTTTCCATTATAACAAAGGGGATTGGCAAAATCCACAAAAATTTATTGTCAAATTTTGTTTAAAATAGGTTCTTTTCTGCTTTTTTAAACATTACAGATATTGCGAACTTTTAAAAAATCATACTCAAATTTTGCGGAATACATAAAAGTATATACAAATTTACTGTTTTTGCGGTACAATTAGAACAAAGAACTGGTTTTAAACCCCATAGAAATAAAAGAACGGAGGCACAAACAATGGAAAAAGTAAGATTTGGCGTCATTGGTGTGGGTAACATGGGCACTGGACATCTGAGCAACTACATAAAAGGTTCCTTGCCCCAGTTGGAAGTAACTGCTGTTGCCGACCGAAAAGAGAGCCGCCGCAAATGGGCAAAAGAAAATCTGCCCGAAAGTGTAAAAATTTTTGAGGAAGGCTCTGATTTGATTGCAAGTGGATTGTGTGATGCAGTGTTAATTGCTACACCTCACTATCAACATCCCACATTGGCAATAGAGGCTTTTGCTCACAAAATTCATGTAATGTGTGAAAAGCCCGCTGGTGTATATACCAAAGCTGTGCGAGAAATGAACGAGGCAGCAGAGAAGAGTGGCTGTGTATTTGGCATGATGTTTAATCAGCGCACAAACTGCCTATATCGCAAAATGCATGAACTGGTGAACAGTGGTGAATTGGGAGCCATCAAGCGTGTAAACTGGATTATCACTGACTGGTATCGTACCCAGATTTATTATGATTCTGGTGCATGGCGTGCTACTTGGGCAGGTGAAGGCGGTGGTGTTCTGTTGAACCAGTGCCCCCATCAGTTGGATTTGCTGCAATGGATTTGTGGATTGCCCAGCAAGGTACACGCTTTTTGTCACATTGGCAAGTGGCATGATATCGAGGTAGAAGACGATGTGACCGCCTATCTGGAGTATCCCAATGGTGCCACTGGAGTATTTATCACTTCCACAGGAGATGCCCCCGGCACCAACCGTTTTGAAGTTGATATGGAAATGGGCAAGCTGGTTTGTGAGAATGATAAGTTGGTATTGTACAAACTGGCAGAGAACGAACGTACTTGGTGCAAAACTGCAAAGGGCGGATTTGATAAGCCCGATTGCACCGAAATTGAAGTAGAAACCGATGGATTGAACGAGCAGCACATCGGTGTGCTGAATGCCTTTGCTGGACGCATTTTGAATGGTACTCCTTTGGTGGCAGAAGGCAAAGAGGGCATTCGTGGCTTGACTTTGTCCAATGCAATGCACCTTTCTAGTTGGTTGGGTCATGCAGTAGAAATTCCCTTTGATGAGGACTTGTATCTGGAAGAATTGAACAAGCGTCGTGCTACCTCTAAAATGAAAGAGGACTTGGATATTACTTTTGATACCACAAATACCTATGGTTCCAAAACAAAAACAAAATAAGTAGAAACGAAAAGCCCCACACCAATTTGGTGCGGGGCTTTTGTGGCAAAAAATAAAGGAGAAATTTACATGAAACAATTGGAAGAAAAATTCAATGCCGAAGTTTTGCAATGCTGTGCAAAAGCAAAGTTAGAGTATGGACTAGATACTGCCCAAATGGAAAAAGATATAAATCGCTTAGGTGCAGCAGCTATGTTGCGACAGCTTACAAAACGAGGAGCAGTATCTGTTTTATTTGACCAATTAAAAGAAAAAGGTCAGCTCTGCCTTTCCCCAGAGGCTGTAGCATCTAAAGCAGAATATGCTTCTTTGTTTACAGATAAGGAAGCAGACTGGTTTCTGGAACAGTTGTGTCAAGGAGGATATTACTAAGCACTAGAACAACATATATGCTATTCCTGCTCCACTGGGGCAGGAATATTTTTTCTGGGGAAAATGTGGTTATTGGTTAGCAACAATCCGGCAGCAAGTGCGGTAAAAGGTGCTACGGTTACAAGGCCAAAACTTCCCACAACAGTATCTAATATTTCTGCTGCTACATATTTGTAATTTAAAATGTGGTCAATGGGAGTGCCTTGAGCCATAAATACCATCAAAAGAGCAATGTACCCACCAGAATATGCTAAAAGTAAGGTGGTAGTCATTGTGCCCATAGCAGCACGACCTACATTCAGCCCAGAGCAAGTTGCTTCTTTCCAGCCAATAGAAGGCTTTTTTTGGATAACTTCATGAACAGCAGAGGTAATATCCACCGACAAATCCATCATAGCACCAGAAGCACCAATAAAAATACCACTCATAAAAATGGCAGTAAGGTTTAGGTTTTGGTATCCGCTATACAATAAAGATTCTGAGTCACTCATGACAGCCCCATGAATTTTGAATAAGTCTGTGAAGATGATTCCCAAAATGGCAGTACACAAAATTCCCAGCAAAGAGCCAAGAGTAGCCACAATGGTGCGCCGTTCAAAGCCGTATACAAATAAGATAATGATACCCGTTAGAAATACAGTAATTGCCATACCAATCCATACGGGATTCATACCGTTTAGATAGGCAGGAACTAAAACTTTCCAAATCATTAAAATGGTAATTACAAAGGAGTAAATGGATTGCAGACCGTTTTTTCCAGCAAAAAGAATGAGAAATGCTGCAAAAATTGCCAGTAGCAACAGTTCTTTGTCCAACCGATAGTGGTCAGACATAACTACGGATAAGGCATTGCCGTTTTCATGGCTGATAGTAACCAGAGCACGGTCGCCAACAGAAAAAATTTTGTCCTTCTCCAAAGAGCCGCTAAGAAAATTGACTCCTGTTAGTTGTTGTCCTTTAAAAATACCATCTTCAATTTCAATTTCACAGCTTTGTTCGCCAGACTGGATAAGGCCAGAGCTTTTGATAGCAGAGTTATCCACTGAAACTACCTTGCCGATTGCTCTTTCGGTGCCCTGATAAATCAAGGCATCCTCATAGCCAGTGGGGATGGCTATGAGGATGGCAATGAGAACCAATGCAATCAGCGAAGTTACAAGTAGCTTATGGTGCTTTTGTAAAACGCTTTTCATAAAAAGGAATCTCCTGTGGTTTGCAATTTTAAGGTGTCAATTATTTTACCTGAGTGAGAGAAGCCAGTTTGTTGAAGATTTCAGTGTTGTCATAGTAGCCATCAAACTGTTCTGCACCAGCACCTTTTACAAGAACTTCTACAGGTAAACCAGTGTGAGCATAGGAACCAAAGTTGATGCCACTTTTGTTGTTGAGAATGTGGGTAATGGTTACGGTCAAAGGCTCATAGCTGCCATAGAGAACATACTCAGCTTGTGAAAATTCTTGCTCTTCTCCGGTGCGGCTCATGGTTTCATCATAGGCAGCCTTCAGTTGGTCATACTCGTACTGAGTCAATACCAGTGCACCAGTGTCGCCAGATTCTGGGTGTGAATCGGCATTATCTTTTTGAGAGGAGCCATCATTACCGCCGGCAACAGGTGGCTGCAAACCAAAAAGGGAGGTAATGTCGGTCATTACATCATCAAAGGAAGTTTTGTTGTCTTTGTAACCAGAAACATATTCCTCATCAAATTTTGCGTAGGAAATTTTTTGGCTGTCCATATTGGTTAAGAAGGTATCATAGTTGGTGCCAGCATACCCAATGGTCAAACCGCCAGTTTCATGGTCACCAGTAACAATAATCAAGGTTTCATCGGGATGCTCGTTGTAGAACTCAACGGCTTTTTGAACAGCGTTATCCAAAGCGATGGTGTCTTGAATAGTGGAAGCGGCATCGTTGGCATGGCAAGCCCAGTCGATTTTTCCGCCTTCTACCATAATAAAGAATCCATTGTCATTATCCAGCATCTCAATGCCTTTCTCTACATAGTCGGCAAGTGACCATTGACCATCCTGCAAGTCAATGTTGTAGGGCATAGCATTTCCATCAGCAAGATTTTCTTCAATTACAATTACCTTGCCATCTTCTGGTTTTAGAGCTTCTGCCTCTGCTTGTGTGGTTACTACTTTGTATCCTGCCTCTTGTGCCAACTGGTGCAGGTCTCCTGTACCGTCCTCTGTGGTGCGTTTGTTAAACTCGCCACCTGCAAAATAGTCAAAATTGCTTTCGATGAGCTCTAGTCCAATTTCATAGTAGCTGTTGCGGCTGGCTTGATGTGCATAGAAGGCAGCAGGGGTGGCATGGGTGATGTTTACCGAGGAAATAACGCCGATTTTGTAGTCTTTTTGTTCTTTCAGCTTTTCAGCGATAGTTTCGTATTCGGTTTTAAAGTCCTCGCTTACGTTGATGCTGCCACTCCATGTTTTGTGTCCTGTGGCAATGGAGGTTGCAGTAGAAGCAGAATCGGGAGCAAAAGAAGTGCTGTCGTAGGTCTGAGCAGAGCCTGCAATTTCAAAATCCATCATAGACAGATTGTTTTGGCTTTGCAAAACAGTCTTGTTTTCTCCATCTACCGAAACGGTTTTTGCATTGGATTGGTTGGAAACAGCACTTTTGTAGTAATTGGTAAGCTGAATCTGAGGATAACTCATACCGTCACCAATAAACAAAAATACATATTTGGGAACAGTGCCCTGTGCTGCTTTAACAGATGTTGTATTGGTTACTTGTGCAGCTACTGGCTCTGCTACAGGCTGGGTAGAAGTGGGCTGACCACTGCAAGCTGTGGCAGACAGCAAAAAGGTGATAGCACAAGACAGTGCCAAAATTTGTTTCTTCATACATTTCTCTCCTTTAAATTCAAAAGCACAAAGAGCATAGTGATTATTTTGCTCTGAGCAGTAGTATACCGAAAAAAGTGTAAAATATATTATCATCACTATGTAAAAAATGCACAAATAATTGCAAAAAAAATGTAAAGTATAAAGTGGTTTGTAAAGAAAAATACAAGGGTTTTTATGGGTAAATATAATAGCCTGTTAAAATGTTGTCAATCATAGACAAAATATGTTAAATTTTACACAAAGGTTTGGAGGTTTTTGCATATTGTTAAAACATTAACAGTTGTGGTACAATAGCAACCATAGGATGCCCCACACAACAACTTGGGGCCAAAAAAATTGCCTATTTCATTTGCTAACAGGAGGATGAACAATGGCTGAAAAGAAAGTAAAGGTTGAGACTGTAGCCAACGATACAGACGCAATGATTGATGCGCTGGTTGGCAAAGCTCAAAAAGCACTGAAAGAATTCTTGGCATTGGACCAAGAGCAAATTGACCATATCGTACACGAGATGGCTCTGGCTGGTTTGGACCAGCACCAGGAGTTGGCTCGCATGGCTGTAGAGGAAACTGGCCGTGGTGTTTACGAAGATAAGGTTATCAAAAATATGTTTGCCACCGAGTATATCTGGCACAACATTAAAAAGGAAAAGACCGTTGGCGTTCTGGATGAGAACGAAATGGAAGGCTATGTAGAGGTTGCTGAGCCTGTTGGTGTTATCTGTGGTGTTACCCCCACTACTAACCCCACCTCCACCACTATGTTTAAGAGCCTGATTGCGGTAAAGACCCGCAACCCCATTGTATTTGCATTCCATCCCTCTGCACAAAAGTGCTCTGCTGAGGCTGCTCGCATTGTATATGAAGCTGCTGTAAAGGCTGGCGCACCTGAAAACTGCATTCAGTGGATTGAGCATCCCTCCATTGAGGCTACTCAGAAGTTGATGGCACATCCCGGTATTGCTACTATTTTGGCAACTGGTGGCCCTGGCATGGTACAGTCCGCTTACAGCTGCGGCAAGCCTGCTTTGGGTGTTGGCCCCGGTAACGTTCCTTGCTATATCGACAAAACTGCTGACATCCATCGTGCTTGTACCGATTTGATGATGTCCAAGACCTTCGACAATGGTATGATTTGTGCTTCCGAGCAGGCTGCTATTCTTGATAAAGAAGTTGCAAAAGAGTTCGAGAGCTACATGAAGGAGAACAACTGCTACTTCTTGAATAAAGAGGAAACCGAAGCTGTTACCAAGTTTATGTTCCCCGACCCCAACAAGGGTGTTTATGGTCCTCTGGTAGGTAAGAGCGCATGCTGGATTGCTGAGCAGGCTGGCATTAAGGTTCCCGAAAAGACCAAGATTTTGATTGCTCGTCTGCCTGAGCCTTCTGAGCAGTACCCTCTCTCCAAAGAGAAGTTGAGCCCTGTTTTGGCATACTTTGTATGTGAGAACCAAGAGCAAGGCTTTGCATATGCAAACAAAATGTTGGAGTTGGGCGGTCTGGGCCACTCTGCTGTTATTCACACCGGCAGCATGGAAACTGCTGACGCTTATGGCGTGGCTATGCGTGTAGGCCGTATCATTGTAAACAGCCCCTCTTCTCAGGGTGCTATCGGTGACATCTACAACACCAACACACCTTCTTTGACTCTGGGCTGCGGAAGCTACGGTAAGAACTCTGTTTCTCAGAACGTTACCACCGTAAACCTGATTAACAAAAAGCGTGTTGCAAAACGGAGAGTAAATATGCAGTGGTTTAAAGTTCCCCCCAAGATTTACTTTGAAGAAGATTCCATCCAGTATCTGGAGAAAATGGAAGACATCTCCCGTGCATTTATCGTAACCGACCCTGTTATGGTAAAACTGGGCAATGTAGACAAGGTTCTGTACTATTTGCGTAAGCGTGCACAGTACTGCCACAGCGAGATTTACTCCGACGTTGAGAGTGACCCCTCTGTAGAGTGCATCATGCGTGGTGTGGACGCTATGCGTGCCTTCCAGCCTGATGTTATCATCGCTATCGGTGGTGGTTCTGCCATCGACGCTGCAAAGGGTATGTGGCTGTTCTACGAGCATCCTGAAACCAGCTTCGACGGTCTGCGTCAGCGTTTCTTGGATATCCGTAAGCGTGCATTTAAGTTCCCCAAACTGGGTGCTAAGACCAAGATGGTGGCTATTCCCACTACTTCTGGTACTGGTTCTGAGGTTACCAGCTTCTCTGTTATCACCGATAAGCAGAATGGCAACATCAAGTATCCTTTGGCAGACTACAGCCTGACCCCCGATGTTGCAATCATTGACCCCCAATTCACTTGGTCTATGCCTAAGAGCATCGTTGCTGACACCGGTCTGGACGCTCTGACCCATGCTATCGAGGCTTATGTTTCTGTAATGGCAAGCGACTACACCGATGGTTTGGCTCTGCATGCTATCGACTTGGTATTCGAGAACTTGGAGAAGAGCTATCAGGGCGACCGTGTAGCTCGTGAGAAGATGCACAATGCTTCCTGTATCGCAGGTATGGCATTTACCAATGCTTTCTTGGGTCTGAACCACTCCATGGCTCATAAGCTGGGTGGTGAGTATCATATCCCCCACGGCCGTGCAAACGCTATCTTGATGCCTTATGTTGTTCGTTACAACGCAACAAAGCCCACCAAGTTTGCTGCTTTCCCCAAATACAAGGAGTATATTGCAGACAAGCGTTATGCTAAGATTGCTCGTTATCTGGGTCTGCCCGCTTCCACCACTGAAGAGGGTGTAAACAGCTTGATTAAGGCTATCCAAGACTTGATGAAGGCTGTAGAGCGTCCCATGAGCATTAAAGAGGCTGGTATCGACGAGGCCGAGTTCATGAGCAAGGTAGAAACACTGAGCTACAAGGCATTTGAAGACCAGTGCACCACTGCAAACCCTGTATATCCTCTGGTTTCTGAGATTAAAGAGCTGTATATCAAAGCCTTTAACGGTGACGAGGCATAAGTTTCTAAGCGATTCGCGAAAACATTCGTTTTCCTGTTCACAATACGGATGCAGTCTTTGGGCTGTATCCGTATTGTTGTTTTTGCTGGCAAATGCTGGCCAGTGTAAATAATGGATGGCAAAATAAACAAATTTTTTTTGTTGTGGTTGACAAAGAAAGAAAAGAAACAATATAATGTATAAAAAGCCGGCACAGAGGGGATTTTTTTGTCGGCAAATAAAAGGGAAGTGGGAAAAATGAGTTGTGTTGTAATTCCAAAAGGATATTTGTCCCGTTTGAGTTTGTATCAAACACAAAAAGCCATTGAAGTGTTGAAAAATGCTTTTCAGGAGGAATTTCGCAGAGAAATGAATCTAGTTCGGGCAACAGCACCCCTGTTTGTGGAAACCGAAAGTGGCTTGAATGATGACCTAAACGGCGTGGAGCGACCAGTAGGGTTTGATGTGCCTGCTGCCAGTTGTGATGCACAAATTGTACATAGCTTGGCAAAATGGAAACGAATGGCGTTGCACCAATATGGTTTTTTGCCCGGAAAAGGCATTTATACTGATATGAATGCTGTTCGTCGAGATGAAGAACTGGACAACCTACATTCTATCTATGTGGACCAATGGGATTGGGAAAAGGTTATCACCCCAGAAACCCGAAATATAGATACCCTGCAAGCTACTGTAAAAAGTATTGTGAATTGCATTGTCAATGTGTCAGAAAAGGTGAAGCTGCATTTTCCGGCAATCAATGTAAAATTAAGTCGTGATGTTTTCTTTGTTACTACCCAAGAGTTGGAGGACAGATGGCCTGAGAAAACTCCCAAAGAGAGGGAAGATGCCATTGCAAAAGAGCATGGAACAGTGTTCTTGATGCAGATAGGAGGAGCGTTGAAAAGCGGGAAGCCCCATGATGGCCGTGCTCCTGACTATGACGATTGGAGCCTAAATGGGGACTTGTTGTTTTGGGATGAAGTGCTGGAAAAAAGCATTGAAATTTCCTCTATGGGTATTCGAGTGGATGCAGAAGCCATGAACAAACAGTTAGAAATTTCCGGCTGTAATGACCGCCGCCGCTATCCCTTCCATCAGATGGTATTGAACAATGAGCTTCCTTTGACCATTGGAGGAGGCATCGGACAAAGCCGATTGTGTATGTTGCTGTTGGGAAAAGCACATATTGGTGAGGTACAGGTATCCATTTGGGATTCTCAAACACGCAGAATATGCAAGGCAGCAGGTGTGGCATTGCTATAATACAAAAAGTAAGGCTTGAGGAGATACTCTTCAAGCCTTTGTTTTTTTTCAAAAGAAATGCCTATACTGTTTTAAAAAAGGAGGTTTATCTATGAAACACTTATCCAAAAAAGAATATAGCGAATTGACACAAAAATTTTCCCCTCCCTCAAAGGTGGGCCGAAATTGTTTGTGGGCTTTTGCAGTTGGAGGAGCCATCTGTTTGTTGGGGGAAATCCTGCGGCAGAATTTTTTGTCTATGGGTATGGAGAAAGATTTAGCAGGGTTGGCTGTATCCACCTCCCTTATTGCTCTTTCTGCTATTACCACTGCATTGGGTTGGTATCACCGCCTTGCTTGTCATGCAGGGGCAGGCACATTGGTTCCCATTACAGGTTTTGCCAATGCAGTAGTAAGCCCTGCCATTGAGTTTAAATGTGAAGGCATGGTGACAGGAGTAGGCTCCAAAATGTTTGTAATTGCAGGCCCTGTTATTGTATATGGTGTGCTGGCAAGTGAAGTGTATGGAATCATTTGGTATTTTATGAATCGCTTTTGAAAAATGGGCCGGATAAAAATAGTTGACTTTTCAACTATTTTCCTTTAAAATAAAAAGGTTGACCAGTCAACAATATGGGAGGAACCATTTGTGAAACATTATCCGGCCACCTTTTTAAAATATATCTCTATTCTGCAACGCAATACCAGCCGCTATTTTGATATGGTGCTGGAGCCTTTTGGAATTGGCAGCGGACAGCAGTTTTTTTGCGCCAAATTTACGAGAATGAGGGTATTTCCATGTATGATTTGGCGAAAATAGGTTGCTTTGATAAGGGCACTGTAACAAAGGCTGTGCAAAAGTTGGAGGAGTTGGGATATGTAAAAATCCTTGCAGATGAAAAAGACCGCCGGATAAAGCGGTTGCATATCACCTCTGCTGCCCAACAGGTATTGGAAAAAGTGTATCAAAAAAGGGATTTATGGAAAAATTCCCTAACTGAGAATATTCCCCCCGAAAAAGAGAAGGAACTGGAACAGCTTTTAGAAAAGATGGCACAAATTTCTTGCCAGGAATTGAGTACCGCAGCAAAACAACGGGAGGAAATTCATGACAAACGAAGAAACACACAACCATAATTTGTATGAGAATCCTCTGGGAACCAAGCCCATTGGAAAATTACTGGTAGAATTTTCAGTGCCAGCAATTATTTCTTGTTTAATCAACTCTGTGTACAACATTGTAGACCAAGTGTTTATTGGGCAGGGTGTAGGTTATTTGGGAAACGCTGCCACCACCATTGCATTTCCCATTATGACCATTTTGTTAGCATTTGGCACTTTGACTGGTTCTGGTGCTGGAGCCTATGCTGCCATTCGGTTGGGAGAAAAGAAGCATGAGCAGGCAGAAAAAACCTTAAACAATGCTTTCTGGTTTTCGGTGCTTATAGGAATTGTACTGATGGTGTTGGGATTGGTATTTTTAACCCCCATTTTGCGGTGTTTTGGTGCCACAGAAACGGTGCTGCCCTATGCCATTGACTATACAGGAATTGTGTTGCTGGGTACCCCTTTTAATATGGTTGCTATTGTTCTATCAAACTTGGCTCGTACAGATGGACATCCTCGTTTGTCTATGTATGGTATGTTGATTGGAGCAGCTTTGAACACCATTCTTGACCCCATTTATATCTTTGTATTCCATTGGGGAGTAAAGGGTGCAGCCATTGCAACAGTTACTTCTCAGATTATTTCTGCTGTGGTACTAACTGCGTATTTTATACGAAGCATTGACCAACCCCAGCATATGCAGCTAAGAAAGCAATACATAAAGTTGGATGCCAAATTGATTGTAAAGTTCTTAGTTTTGGGCATTTCCTCCGGCATTACCCAAGGTGTTGCTTGTTTGATGCAGGTGGTAATGAACAATTCTTTGGTGTACTATGGAAACCAAAGCCCCATTGGTGGAGATGTAGCCCTAAGTGCCATGGGCATTGTAATGAAAATTGCTATGATTATGGCAGCTTTTGGCGTGGGCATTGGTATTGGTGCCCAACCAATTTTGGGCTATAATCGTGGTGCAGGACATTACCACCGCATTAAAAAAACCTATCTGTTGGCCATCGCTTTTGCCACAGGGTTAATCTTTCTTTGTTGGATAGTCTGTCAAGTGATGCCAGAACCCATTATTGGTTTGTTTGGAAAGGAAAACCAAGCCTTTACCGATTTTGCGGTAAAATGTTTGCGGATTTACCTGTTTAGTATTTTCTGTGCAGGATTCCAGATTGTATCTACCAACTATTTTCAGGCAACGGGACAGCCTTTAAAAGCCTCTATCCTTTCTATGCTGCGACAGTTGCTGTTGTTGATTCCCTTAATTTTGATTTTGCCTTTGTTCTGGGGATTGGAAGGAATTTTATATTCTGCCCCCATTGCAGACGCTGCTTCGGCTGTGATTGTGGCAATCTTTATTGTACCCGAAATGCGAAAGCTGCAAGATAATATTCACAAGGAAGACATGGAAGCAAGCCAACTACAACAAGAAGTGGCACAATAAAAACAAAATAGCAATTTTCAAAGAGCCTTTTCCTTTGCAGGGAAAGGGCTTCTTTTTGTTTGGGAATAAATGGTCGGTTTTTGCCCCATACTTTGAAAAAACACAGGGAGGAATGAATGTGGATTGCTGTAAAAAAGGGGATACCCTATTTTTTAAACAGCCCCCATCTATTACGGGGTTTGCTGCGGTTGGTGGCAAAAAAGAGGGGGAAGGACCTTTGAGAGAGTGTTTTGACCTTCTCTTTGAAGATAATAGCCTAGGGGAACCCACATGGGAAAAGTCAGAAAGTAGTTTACAACGCTATTGCATTGAACAACTGATGAAAAAAACACAGTGTACCATGAACCAAATAGATTATGTGCTGGCAGGAGATTTACAAAACCAGTGTACCGCCTCGGCGTATACCTTGCGGGGATTGGATGTGCAATTTTTGGGGTTGTATGGTGCCTGCTCTACCATGACCGAAGGCTTAGGAGTAGCCTCAGTGCTGGCAGCAGGAGGAATGGCAAAGCGAGTGGTGGCAATGGCAAGCAGCCATTTTTGCGCCGCTGAACGACAGTTCCGAACCCCATTGGAATATGGCGGAAAAAGAACCCCCACCGCCCAGTGGACAGTGACAGCAGCAGGGGCTCTGCTTGTTGAGCCAGAGGGTGCAGGGCCTTTTGTGCAGGCGGTAACCTTTGGGCGGGTGCGAGATTTTCAGGTAACCGATGCCACCAACATGGGGGCAGCCATGGCACCAGCCGCCGCAGAAACGATTTTGCGTTATTTTCAAGACTCTGGTTATAATCCGGAACAATTTGATGGAATTTATACCGGAGATTTGGGGGAAGTGGGAAGTAAACTGTTACTGGAAATTTTAGAGCAAAATGGATTGTGCCTAAAAAATCATTTTGATTGTGGCACCATTATTTATGATTTGGAAAATCAGGAAGTCCAGTGTGGGGGTTCTGGTTGTGGTTGCAGTGCTGGAGTATTGGCAGGAAAATTACTGCCCGAATTAAAAAAGGGTAAGTTGCGGCGGATTTTGATGATGTCCACTGGTGCCCTGATGAGCCAAACAACAGCATTGCAAGGGGAATCCATTCCCGGTATTGCCCACCTAGTAGAAATTTCTTCTGTGCCAAAGGAGGAACAGCTATGAATTTTGTGTGGGCTTTTATCGTTGGGGGATTGCTGTGTGTAATCGGTCAGTTATTGCTGGATTTAACCAACCTAACCCCAGCAAGAATTTTGGTGGGCTATGTAATTGCAGGAGTAATTTTGTCGGGATTGGGCTTGTATCAGCCCATTTTACAGTTGGCGGGAGCTGGGGCGTCAGTGCCATTGTTGGGCTTTGGTCACTTGTTGGCGGAAGGTGTACGAAAAGCCATAGAGGAAATGGGCTTTTGGGGAATTCTTACCGGTGGTTTTATGGCAGCGGCGGGAGGTGTGGCCGCATCTCTAACCGCAGGCTGGATTGCAGCTTTGATAGCCCACAGTAAAGACCAAAACTAAAATTTTTTGGAATATTTGTCTTTCTTTGACTTTTTTGGTGAAAATATGCTATACTGCCAGAATGGCTGCCTATCTGAATGGCAGCCATCGTTTCTGTTTTTATACCAAAGGAGGAAAGAGAAAGATGAATTTCCACCGGTTTTTTAAGTCGGTTTTGCCAAGCATGTTGAGCCAAATGCTTAATGGCTTTTTTATTATCGTGGATGGCTTTTTTGTAGGTGGAGCCATGGGAGATAATGGTCTTGCTGCTATCAATGTGGCGTGGCCTATTGTGGCGGTAATTATGAGCACCGGCATGGGAATTGGCACAGGTGGAGCAGTATTGACAGCCATTGCCCGGGGAAAGGGTGACCAAAAGACAGCCGGACAGGTGCGAGGCAATACCCTTTTGGCTTTGGGCTGTGCCAGTATTTTGCTTACAGGATTGTTTTGGGTCTT
>ERZ1643251.3663-NODE-3663-length-14005-cov-5.088817_pt1 | contig 14005 bp, 18 predicted proteins | sample MGYA00579261_ERZ1643251 | MGnify/ENA primary metagenome ERZ1643251 (study PRJEB29033, sample SAMEA4952267) | chicken gut metagenome | biome: Broiler Chicken; feature: Gastrointestinal Tract; material: Caecum | place: Ireland | collected 2018 | study: Broiler... | reverse complement strand
GTTTACTAGTAAGGTTGGAGGTAGGGATGATTGATATTTACTATGTGGAAGATGATAGTGGTATTGCGCAAATTGTAAAGGAATATTTAGAACAAAGAGGTTGTAGTGTTACAATCTATGCAACGGTTATGTCAGTGAAACAAGCGCTACAGCGTCATGTCCCAAGGATTATTCTTTTGGACTGGAATATGCCTGATGGCAGGGGAGATGTTCTTTGTGAATGGATACGTTTTAGATGGCCAGAGATTCCTATTATTTTTCTGACAGTAAGAAATGATACGCAGGATATTGTTCATGGATTTCAGAATGGTGCAGACGATTATGTTGTGAAGCCGTTTGAATTGGAGGTTTTATATTCCAGGATTTGTGCGTTGCTTCGTAGGACAAGTAGTATATCAGAATGTTATCTTTCTTGTGGAGAGATTCGGATTGACAAAAGCAAAATGGTGGTTACTTATAAAGAAAAGGAAATCAGGATGAGTCAGGCAGAATATCAATTATTACTCTTATTAATGGAAAATAAAGGGAAAACCGTTACGAGACAGCAGTTGTTGGAACAAATCTGGGATTGTAATGGTAATTATGTCAACGATAATACGTTAACCGTTACAATGAAACGATTAAGAGAAAAATTAAATCAATATATGGCAGAATTTATAGAAAATAATTATGATTCTGAAATTCAAGAAAAATATGAAATGTTTTATTGGATAACACTAGATGACATTGAAGCAGAATTTGGAACAAAACAAAGTAAACCAGATGATACAATCAAAGATTACGAAACATTTATGGAAGATGAAAAAGAATATGCAGAATTGATACATAAGGGTGCATTACAAATTCATGAAAAACCAGAATTTGAAGAAGAAAAATATTATACAGCAAATACAAAAAATTCTGTTGAACTAGATACATATTTAACAAATCCTCATAATAGGAGCATTGGAATTGCAAGAATTATTGTTTTTGAGGGAATAAAAAAACACATAGAAAGACATTTTAAAAATCCTGATAATCAAGAAATATTTTTATGTTCAACATTACATAGAGATAATTTATCTTCAAAATATGTTTCTGAATTTTTTGGATTAACAGACAGTTTATATGTAAATCGTAGACAAGGCAGAGATAGAGAAGTTCACATTTGTAAAATTACAAGAGAAGAAGCTATGGAATATTTAACTAATATATATAATAAGTTAGCAGTTTTATATAATTATAATCCAGAAGGTAAAGTAATTAAAGATTCAATTGCTTTAAAAATATTGCAAGAGCAATTAAAATATGAAGAAAAAGAGAAAAAAAGATTAGTTAGAGCAAAAACAATAGATAAAAAATTAAAAGGTATAAATCATAAATTTATTCCTGAAAAAGAAAGAAAAATAAAAAGATTAAAACAGCAAATTAGTCAAATTCAAGATAAAAATGAGCTTCAACAATAGTAAAATCAGGTATGAAATTACAAACGCAAAATTTCTAATTTATAACATTCATTCATGGAAACATAATACAAAAATGTAACAAGAAAAGAATTAAAAAAGTAAAAAATATGACCACATCTTTTTGGATGTGGTCATAAATTTTGGATATTTTTACTAATCAAGTATACATAATGTTGACAGTTGGCAAATTTTGTAATATAATAAAACTAATATGAGCATTGAGATATTATTTGTGATAGAAGGGATGTGGTAAATATGGTGAAAAAAATGATAATCTTCATTGTAATTACTGGTTTTATAATCACAATTTTTTTTGAGACGATTTCTTATGCAAGTTTTATTCCGGCAACAACAGAATTATATGGAGGACTTTATGATGGCAAAGTAATTGCATATTCAGAAATCAGTGCTTTTAAATTAACTCTTGCTAATGGGGCTGTAATTACCTATGCTAATGTAACAGGAGATACTTATCAAATAGTAACAGAACAAGGTAGAAATGTTCAAGTTGCCATAATACTTGATTTATCTAGTAGTATGACAGGAGAAGTATTAGAGGAGGCAAAGGCTGCAGCCAAGAGTTTAGTACAACGATTGATGGGATTAGGAGAAAATACAGAAATTTCATTGGTAACATTTGCTAAAAAAACACAAACAAATGTAGGCTTAACAGGTTCTGCCGATGAGGTTATAGGAGCTATAGATAGTACAGAGGTTATGGATAATTATACTATTATGGCACCAGCAATATCAGTAGCAGATGAAATATTAAATGAAGGAAAAGTAGAGAATACATATCAATATTGTGTTATATTTTCAGATTTTGCTGTAGCTGATCCTGAAGAAACTAGTAGTTCTATATCAAATATGGAAGCTAATGGAGTTGGTGTATGTAGAGTTAGAGTATCTAGTACAGGAGTAAATTGGGGAAATGTTGACAAAGCTGTAGAAACAATAGAAGGTGAAGTAGTAGATAATATAGTAGACGATTTTGAGTTTTCTAATGAACCACCATATTGTATTATATTAGATGATAAAATTATTATTACTTTAGACAATGAGTTAATGCAAGCTGCTCAAATAGATATTGAATATAAAATTAATATAAAATCTTCTTATGCTATTAGCTCAGTTGAAATTGAAGATTTAACTAGTAAAAACTTAGCGTATGATCCAAATGCGAAACTATTAACAGAAGACAAAACTAATGCTGATTATGGTTGGACTTTAACTGGAGAATCTGGGTTATATACTGGTGAGGATAAAAATATTATATATTCAAATGATTCTAGCATACCAAAAAAAGGATGTTTACAAAAGAAAATAGTTTATTCAAAACTCTTATCACCAGCTGAAGATTCAAACTTTGAACATTCAACAACCTTTAAATTAGGTGGTGATTCAGACAATGGAACTGCAACAATACCTTCATTATCAATAATTATAACTCCACCATATGGAGAAAAAAATAACAATACAATTTTTATACTTATTACAGTTTTAATTTGTTGTGTAGCTATTACAATAAAACAAATTTTGCTAAATCGAAAAAATAAATAATAAATTTCAGTGCCAGTACTTTTTATAAATAAAAAAGTACTGGCATTAATTAGATTAATTATAATTATTTTTTTGTTGCCAAAATTTTCCTTGCCATAAATTTTCTTCATTCATTTTTTTATCCAAACCATTTAAAATCCACTTTTTGTGTAAATTCCATTCTGGAGCAACAAGTAAATCTTTTGGTGCATCACCAGAAACTTTATGAATTATTATATTTGGATTAATATGTGTTAAAATATAACAAACACAGTTTAAATAATATTCAAGAGATATAGGAGAATATAGTTCTTTAAAATACATATCTGCTAATATTGTATTTTTTACAATATAAGTAGAATGGATTTTTAGACCTTGAATATTATGTTTATTAATAAAATAAACAGTATTTTTTATATCGTCAAAATTCTCATTTGGAAGACCAACCATAATATGTGTTACAATATCAATATTATATTTATTAAGTAAATTAACAGCATTAGTAAAATCTTTTGAATAACAGCATTTATTAATTAACTTTGAAGTTTTGTCATTAGATGTCTGCAATCCAAGCTCAACCCATACATAATATCTATCTGTATAGGATTTTAATAATTTGCATACATCTTCATTTATACAATCAGGTCTAGTAGAAACTGCTAATGCAACAATTCTATTATCAATTAAAGCAGAATCATATTTGCTTTTTAAAATATCTATTGAAGAATATGTATTAGTATAATTTTGAAAATAAGCAATAAATTTGTTTGCTCTTTTACTTTTATAACTATTAAAATAATTTATTACCTGTTCTGTGATATTATTAGACAACTTAATATGATCTCCAGAACCTCTTTCACTGCAAAAAATACAACCACCAAATCCTAATTTTCCATCACGATTTGGACAGGTAAAATCACCATCTATACATATTTTTAAAGTACGTTCACCAAATTTTTCTTTCAAATAATTATTTAAATGTTTAAATCTTTCTTCCATAACAAATTTAATATAACATAAAAATTTGAAAATAACAAGCAAATACTTGCTAAATTTAATGTTTTAGGGTAGAATATAATAAGATGGAGGAGATGTTGGGAAAAACTAACATAAGAAAAAATATGAGTAATTATTATGAAATATTAGAAGTAGATAAAAATGCTTCAAAAGAAGTAATTGAAAAAGCATATAGAACTCTTGCAAAAAAATATCATCCAGATTTAAGATCATCAGCATATAGTCAAGAGAGAATGATGAAAATAAATGAAGCATATGAAGTATTATCAAATGACTTTAAAAGAAAAGAATATGATAATCATTTAAAAGAAAAAAATATATCTATAGAAGAATACAACAAAATAAAACAAGAAAATATTAAATTAAAAAATGACCTAAAAAGAATCTCTAATAAATATGAACCATTACAAGAAAATGAAGAATATGGAAGTGGAATAACATTTTTAAAAAAACTATATAATGGAATAACAAAAAAAACAGATGAACCTAGAACCACTACTGTGCAAAAAGAAATAAAAATATCAAAGGAAAAATTAGAAAAAATACTAATAATAGTGGCAATTATATTAGTAATTATATGCATATTGGCAATTATACCAACTACACGAAATTTCTTTATAAATTTATATAATACAAATGCAGTTGTAAATGTAATTGTAAATATTTTTAGAGATACTTTTTCTAAAGGATTTTAATTTTTTCTGAAAGGAAATAATAAATGAAAGCATTGATAACAGGAGCTTCTTCTGGAATAGGTAGAGATATAGCAATTAACTTAAGTCAAAAAGGATATGATTTAATTTTAGTTGCAAGAAATTTGGAGAGATTAGAAGAAACCAAAAAACAAATAAAAACAAATGTTGAACTAGTTTCAATGGACATATCAAATGAAGAAAATTGTAAAAAACTATTTCAAGACCATAGTGATATAGATATACTAGTTAATAATGCTGGATTTGGAGACTGTGGACATTTTGAAGATACAAGTTTAGAAAAAGACATACAAATGATAAGAACAAATGTAATTGCATATCATATTTTAACAAAACTATATCTAAAAAAGATGATGAAAAAAAATAGTGGTAAAATTTTAAATGTTGCATCAATTGCAGGATTTATACCTGGACCACTTATGGCAACATATTATTCGACAAAAGCTTATGTTGTAAGACTTTCAGAATCTATTAGAACTGAACTTAAAAAACAAAATTCAAAAGTACAAATAAGTATTTTGTGTCCAGGTCCTGTTAATACAAACTTTAATAAAGTAGCTGATGTTGAGTTTGCTTTAAAAGGATTAAGTAGTGAATATGTTGCAAAATACGCAGTTGAAAAATTATTAAAAGGTAAATTTTATATTGTACCTGGTTGGAAAATTAAACTTGCAAAAATAGGAGCAAAACTTGCACCAACAAATCTTGTTTCTAAAGTTTCTTATAAAATGCAAAGGAGAAAAATTAAATGAGAAATTTGAATAAATATAGATGCAAAAAGGAAGTGTAAAAATGCAAGAACAAGAAGAAAGGATAGAAAAAGTAATAAAACATCATATCCCAAGGTGGAATGAATTACCTGAAATAGATTTATATTTAGACCAAGTAGTAAATTACTTAGAAAAATATTTAGGAATTTTAAATGTAAATAGAGATGAAAAAATCATTACAAAAACTATGATAAATAACTATGTAAAATTAGGAATAATGCCAGCACCAGAAAAAAAGAAATATAATAAATCACATATTGCATATTTAATGGTAATATGTATTTTAAAACAAGTATATAGTATCGGAGACATAGGAAAATTAATATCTGAAACTATAAAATTTTTTGAATTAAGTAAAGCATATAATAGATTTTGTGCAAATATAGAAGTATCTATAAAAAATGTGTTTATACGCAAAGAATTTCCTCATATAGACAGAATGACAGAAGAACAGTATTTATTAAAAAATGTTGTACAAGCAGTAGCAGACAAATTATATGTAGAAATTAATTTTTTAAGTAGAGTAAACAAAGAAAAAGAAGAGGATAATAAATGAAAGAATATATAGTTTTAGAAGAAGATAAGGGACAACGTTTAGACACATATATTGCAAAAATTGATGAAAATATAACAAGAACATCAGCCCAAAGATTAATTGAAGAAGAAAACATATTAGTTAATGGAAAAAAACAAAAAGTATCATATAAAATTCAAAATAATGATAAAATAACTATTGAAATTCCTGAGCCAAAACAAATAGAATTAAAAGCACAGAACATTCCACTAGATGTAATTTATGAAGATAGTGATATAATAGTTATAAACAAACCTAAAGGAATGGTTGTACATCCTGCAAATGGTAACCCTGATGGAACACTTGTAAATGCAATATTATCTAGATGCAAAGACAGTCTATCTGGAATTGGAGGAGAAATAAGACCAGGAATAGTACATAGATTAGATAAAGACACATCTGGATTATTAATAGTTGCCAAAAACGATAAATCACATGTTAAAATGAGTGAACAAATAAAAAATCATGAAGTAAAGAAAACATATATAGCATTAGTTAGAGGTGTTTTAAAAGAAAATGAAGCAACAATAAATATGCCAATTGGAAGAAGTAATACAGACAGAAAAAAAATGGCAGTTGTAAAAAATGGGAAAAATGCAATTACACATATAAAAGTAATAAAAAGATATAATAAATACACATTATTAGAAATAAATATAGAAACAGGAAGAACACATCAAATACGTGTACATTTGTCACATATAGGTTTTCCTGTTGTTGGAGATTACACATATTCAAATGGAAAAAATGAATTTGGCATAATTGGTCAATGTTTACATGCAAAGGCATTAGACTTTAAGCACCCTATAACGCAAAAAGAAATACATTTAGAAGCACCATTACCAGAATATTTTAGAGATATATTAAATAAATTAGATAATAATTAAACCGGCAAGAGAACCTTGCCGGAGAAATCTATATAAAGCCTTTTAGAAAAGTAAAAGGAATTAATATATAATATGCGAAAATAAAAAAAATAGTACCATAACAAAAAAAGGAATGTGATAAAACATGGAAGAAAGACTTCAAAAATATTTAGCAGAATGTGGAATTGCATCAAGAAGAAAATGTGAAGAATATATCTTACAAGGAAAAGTAAAAGTTAATAATAATTTGGTAACAGAACTTGGAACAAAAATTAATCCTCAAAAAGATATAGTAGCATTTGAAGGAAAAGAAATAAAAAGAGAAAATAAAAAAATATATATTTTATTAAATAAACCAATAGGTTATGTAACAACAGCAGAAGAACAATTTGGAAGAGATAAAGTACTAGACTTAGTAAAAGTAAAAGAAAGAATTGTTCCTGTTGGAAGATTAGATATGTATACATCTGGAGCATTAATACTAACAAATGATGGAGATTTTGTATATAAAGTAACACATCCAAAACACGAAATAACAAAAACTTACACAGTTACACTAAAAGGAATTGTAAATAAAACAGAAGTTGAACAACTAAGAAAAGGAGTAAAAATAGAAGACTATATAACAAAACCAGCTAAAGTCAAAATATTAAAAACAGATGAAGAAAAAGATATTTCAAGATTAGAAATAACAATACATGAAGGTAAAAACAGACAAATAAGAAAAATGTGTGAATCAATAGGAAAAAAAGTTTTAGCATTACACAGAAGTAAAATAGGAAATATAGATGTAAAAAGCATCAAAATAGGAGAATGGAGATATCTTAAAGATTCAGAAGTAAAAGAATTAATAGTTGAAAAAAAAGTAGATTAGCAGTATAATAAATATGTGAGTATAAATGTTAAGATAATAATATATCTTAACAAGAGGAGGAATTAAAATGGTAGAAGATAATGAAATAAAAGCAAAAGTATCACCATTTGCAATAAGAGAAGGAGAAATAAAAACATTTGATGGAAAAGACGGATATGTATCTATGAATCAAATAATACATAAAATAAATATAGGACATATCACAGATATACATTTTGCAATACTTGAAATAGTAAATGAATTTGAATTTATAACATCAAGACAAATATATCAATTACTTGAATTTAAAGGTATAAATCCACAATCACAAGACAAATTAAATAATAAATTAGACCAACTTGTAAAATCAAAAATACTTACAAGATATTATTTTACATCTGAAGAAGGAAAAGGAATATATAGAATATATTGCCTTGAAAAAATGGGAAAATACCTATTAAATTCAAAAGAAATAGAATGTAAATGGCAACCTACAGACAATGTAAAACCAGTTCCTATGATAAAAAAGAGACTAGCTGGAAATCAAACAATAATTGCATATATGAGAAAAGTTCAAGCTTTTGACAGTTATGTAGTAAAACCAGCTATTCAAGCCAAAATATCTGGAAAAACATTTAAAGCAACAGGAGGATCAATTAAACTTAAGAAAAATAATAAATCTATAAGCTTTGTTTTTGAAGTTATTAGAAGAGAACCAGAATGGCAGAAAAAATTAGTAGATAAGATGATGATGTATAAAGAATTTTATGAAAATTTTATTCCAGGAGATTCTGGATTTTCAATGATGCCACAATTAATACTTGTTTGTGAGGATGACAGACACACAGCAGAAACATTTAAAGAAATAGTAAAAAATAAATTAGAAATTCCACAAATAAGATTATATTTTACAACAGATTTAAGACAAAACAATGAAACATTAGAAAACACATTAATAGAATTTAAGCTAGATGAAACAACAAATAAATATAAAATGTATAATGTTGAAGCAAAAATTCTAGGCATGTAAAAGAAAAAGAGGGAAAAAATGTTTGGACATAGAGCAGATGGAAAAAAAGTAAAAAACTTAGAACCACTTTTTAGAGTCATTCCGAGTATTATGTTAGAAAGAAATGATGCTCAAGTATATTTTAAACAAGATATACCATTAAAAGCAATAGATGAATATATAAGCAAAAAGGCAGAAGAAGGAATAAGAATGTCATATATGAATATCATATATGCAGGCTTAGTAAGGATAATAAAAGAAAGACCTAAACTAAATAGATTTGTTATGAATGGAACAACATACCAAAGAAATGAAATTAATGTTTCACTTTCAATAAAGAAAAGTCTAACAGATGAAGGACAAGAAACAGTTATAAAAATTCCATTTAATGGGACAGAAAATATCTTTGAAATAAAAGAAAAATTAGATGCAACAATCGAAAAAAATAAAGATAAAGAAATGGTAAATAAGACGGACAAAGTAGTAAAAATTTTAAATTTAATACCAAATGTAATGATTCTTTGGACAGTTAAAATTTTAAGATTTTTAGATAAGCATGGAATAATGCCTAAAGCAATAATAAAAGCAAGCCCATTCCATACAAGTGTATTTTTAACAAATGTAGGATCACTTGGAATAGATAGTATTTATCACCACATATATAATTTTGGTACAACAAGTTTGTTTTTTTCAATGGGAAAGAAAAAGAAAAGTTACATATATGATGAAGATGAAATAAAAGAAGAAAAATGTATAACAATAGCTTTTGTTGGTGATGAAAGAATATGTGATGGACACTATTATGCTTCATCATTTAAACAATTAACCAAATACTTAAAAAAGCCAGAATTACTTGAAAAAAATTACATAGAAAATGAAGAAGAAAGTGAAAATATATTAGTTGAATCAAACTAAAAAATATAAATTTTTTGTCAAAAATATTGACTTAATACTAAAAATATGTTATTATATTTAAGTGTTAAGTCACATGAGTCAGTAGCTCAGTTGGATAGAGCATTTGCCTTCTAAGCAAAGGGTCGGGGGTTCGAATCCCTTCTGGCTCACCAAATCACTAGAAACTGTAGAGTTTGAGAAGATAAACTCTACAGTTATTTTTTTACTTTCCCGACTATTTCCCGACTCAGTTTTAAAGAAAATAGAATTTAATTTATTGATACTATCTCTTTTATCATCGGGGTGAAAATGTAAATATATCTTTTTGGTAATATCTGAATCTTCGTGTCCCATTATTTCTTGTACTTCTTCTAACCTTGCCCCAGCACGAAATAATAAACTAGCTCCAGTGTGTCTTAAAATATGAAATTTATATTTTGGCAAACCTATTTTATTTAAAAATCTTTCCCATGCTGTTCTAAAGTTTTTAGGTTCCCAATAATTAGCATGGCTGTTTAAAAACAATAAAGCATCATCGTTCCATTCTTTATTATATTTTTTATAAAGTTTTTTTTGATTTTCTATATGTTGTTCCATTATGGGTACAAAATCTTCTATCATCGGAATAGTTCTTATAGAAGTATTTGATTTTGGGGTAGCTATTCTCAAGATTCTTTTATAAGACTCATCTTTATTATATACTTTAGCTTTTGATAATATTTGCCTTATTTTTATTGTTTTTTCTTTAACATTTACATATTTTAAGGATAATCCAAGAATTTCTCCTTGTCTAAGCATATGCGACATTGATAACAGAATAGCTACATCTAAGCTTTTATTAAAATCTAAGTTGCTTTTTATTTTTTCTATTTCATCATCTGATAAAAATAATACACTGTTATCTCTATCTAATTTTTCAATATCTGTTTGAGAATTACCTGGTATACGAACTCTTTTTTCTGTACAAGGATTATACTTTAACATATTTTGTGAAAGTTCATATGAAAAGAATGTACTTAATGTCTTATTTATATCTTTAATCTTGTTTGTACTTAAACCATTTTCATATAATTCATTATACCATTGTTGAATTGGTAAAGATACTAAATTATACAAAGGTAGAAGTGCTATAGTTGCTTTTTTTATATATAATCTATAATTAGTTTCATGTTTTTCAAAAGAAGCGGATTTAAAATTATCTGCATGAAATAAAACATCAAACAACCAACTGTGCATTGCCATACCAACTGTTATTTTTTCATAATTCACTGGAAGACCTAATTTTAAATTATTCATATATTCTTCTATTTGATTATCAGCATCTTTTTCGCCATCTCCGTAAAATTCCTTTTTTATAGGATTACCTTTTATATCATGCCCAATTGTTTTAGTTTTTCTAAAATAAGGTATACCATTTTTTACACAATTATACTTTTTTGCCATACAAAACCTCCGTTCGTTATTAATCGTAAAATTTTAAGCATTCATTACATAATGCTTCTTTAGTAAAATCTCCATATTTATCTATATAAAAATTAATAGCATTTCGCATAAATTGAGTTGTAACATTAAAATATTCTGCTAGACTATAAATATTATTAATTCCGATTTTTAATGGCTAATTTTAGTTTCTCAAAAGGAATAAGACAATTATATTTCCACTTCTTCGCTTTATATTCTTGCTTGTTAATAAATTGTAAATCAGAATTAAATTTATAAGTTGCAGAATAATAATAATGTCCGCAATTCTTCTGCAAGAGTTTCTTTCTTCTCAATAGAATTATTTAGTTTGGAACTATCATACAGAATTAAATTTATTTTATTATAATTTATATATGCTCCAGAACTATCTTCTAAATATGTATTTATTAAATATATATTTTCTCTATAGATTAAATCTTCAATATATTCTATATTCATTTTTCCTCCGTACAGTAACAAAATAGACAAAATTAATGACAAACTTTACAAGGTTCTCTTCCTTCTGCAAGAGCTTGTTGCAAAGTAATTTGATGTTTATTTCCTTTTAAAGTTCTACAACTCTCATTATGATATTTTGTTCCTGAATCTCCAACCCAAACCATTTGAGAATTTTGATCATCATTAGAAATTTCAGATGATGTAGTTGATTGTGTACTTTTTTCTGAATTTTCAGAAGATGTTTGTTCTGTATCAATTTTAGAATTTTCTGTTTCATTTATCCTAGATTCTAATTCTTGTTTTTCTTGTTCTAAGTTCTTATTAGTCTCTTGCAAATCAGAAACTTGTTTCTTTGTAGATTCTAATTCTGTATTTAAGTTTATTATTTGTGTGTTTAGTTCAGATATTTGATTTTCATATTTACTTGAATCGTTTGCATCACTACAAGCTAAAATAAAAAGAAATGCTAAAATAATAATAATAATATCTTTTTTGCCTAATTTAAAGCTATGATTTTTCTTAAAATTTTCTATTTTATTTTTTATTTCTTCCATTTATTATTTCCCCTTTTCATTTTGATTTTTTATATCTTTTTCTTGTTTTGCCAATAATGCTTCTAATGTATTCTTTATAATCATTTTATTTGTTTCATTTAAACCTTTTACACCTGTTAAAAAAGAGACTTCTGCTTCATCTATATTTATTTTTTCTGGATTTCTTACATTTGTCTTTCCTAGTAGGTAGTCTGTTGAAACACCAAAGTATTCTGCTAATTTTATTATTGTATCTGGGGTCATTTCTCTTTTTCCATTTTCATAATTAGAAATTGTTTGTATAGAAACATCTAGATACTTTGCTATTTTTTCTAGATTTTCACCTTTTTCATTTCTTAAAAATTTTAATCTATTCAAATCTATCATTCCTTTACATAATATAATTCAATTATAATACAAATTGTTTAACTTGTAAACATATTGTAAATTTTTTTTCTTACAGTGTCAACGGTTTTAAACAAAATGTAAAAATATTTTAAAAAAAGTATTGACATTCAACGAATAGTTTAATATAATGTGTTCAACAAATTGTTGAGGAGGTGCAAAATGAAGAATAAAACATTGCAAGAATTAAGAAATAATAGAAAATTAACTCAAGAACAAGCATCAAAACTTTTGACCATTACAAAAGAATATTTGTCAATGTTGGAAAACGGAGATAGAAATCCAAGTGATAACCTAAAAGAAAAGATGGCTAGATTATATAATTGTGATATAGCAGATATTTTTTTAGCAATCAATTCAACAAAGCGTTTAAAAGCAAAAGCAAAGGAGGCGAGATAAGTGGATATAGAAAAGATAAAAAAAGACCTTTTAAAAGATGAGAATTTTATAGAAGCGATTTACGATCATGTAAGTAAAAAAGCAAGAAAAGATTTCGATAAAGCAATAAAAATGTCATTAGTCGAGGAAACAACTAATGACAAGCTTATTAAGAATTAAGCCAGTTATGATAATTTTCTAGCAATTTAATACAAACTTCTGGTATTGCTTTATACATAATCATTTCAGAAGAATCGTTAATGTTTTTTTGACTCACTTCATTAAATGTTTCTTCGGACAACTTTTTATAGTTTGTAGTTGCTAAAAAATCTTTAAAATTTTTAGACATTATAATTCACCTCACTTTCGAGGTAATTATACAAAATCTAGTGATAAAAGTAAAGGAGAGTGAAAAAAGAATGGCATATGCAATACCAATATATTTATCCGCAGAAAAGTACTCAGAAAAAAGTGGACTTGGAGTAGAAGAAGTAAAAAAGAAATGCAGAAACGGAGAAATCAAATGTGAAAGAACAGAAGGAGGGCATTATAAAATATTAGTCTATAACGATGCAGTTCCAATTGAAGATTATCAAAAGTTAAAAGATGAAAATACAAAATTAAAGACAATTATATCGACAATAGTAACTACAGCAAAACAAGCAGAAAAGGAGTGAGAATAAATGAAAAACTTATTAAATGGCTTAATATTTTGGACAATCTTATTATTAATAATGTTAGCAATATTTGCTATAGCAGAAGTATTAGCAAAGATAGTAACAATAAATTTTATTATGGCAATAGTTTATATAGCAATGGGAATAAGCATTGTTTATATATTAAAAAAGTAAGTGAAAGGTGGTGAGAAACATGGAAGAGAACAAAGTAACAATATCTTTAAAAGAATATTTAGAATTATATGAAGGCCAAAAAGATAAGAATTTAGAATTTCAAGTTTTATTAGAATTAGTATTTCAAAATACAGAATTAACAAGCGATAAAAAAGGACTAAAATTTGACTATTATAATTCAAAATTAATGACATTTTTAAAAGATAAATATCCAGAAAAATATCAAAAACAAGTAGAA
>ERZ1643251.3661-NODE-3661-length-14010-cov-8.144321_pt1 | contig 14010 bp, 14 predicted proteins | sample MGYA00579261_ERZ1643251 | MGnify/ENA primary metagenome ERZ1643251 (study PRJEB29033, sample SAMEA4952267) | chicken gut metagenome | biome: Broiler Chicken; feature: Gastrointestinal Tract; material: Caecum | place: Ireland | collected 2018 | study: Broiler... | reverse complement strand
TATATGCCGTTTACTTTTCTTTAACCAATATAACCCAACTTTTGCTATAATAAAATAGAAATACGCTAGAAATGGGGTTTACTCATGATAAGAGATATAAATCACGATGTTAAAATTCTTTCTAAAAAAAGTACACCTGCTTCAAAAAATGATATAGCTATCGTTCAAGATTTAGTTGATACTTTAACCTATCATCGTGATCATTGTGTTGGCATGGCCGCTAACATGATTGGTAAAAATAAATGTATTATTGCGTGTCAATTCGGTCCTTTAATTGTTGCTATGATTAATCCAGTAATAACTAAAAAATCTCAAAAATATTCTACTTCTGAGGGTTGTCTTTCCTTAACTGGTGAACGTGAAACCACTCGTTTTAATAAGATTGAAGTTAGCTACTTGAACCAATCTTTTCAAAAAGTTCATGCTACTTTTGAAGGCTTTAACGCACAGATTATCCAACACGAAATAGATCACTGTAATGGTATCTTAATTTAGGGGGAGACTTACTTTGGTAAACAAACAACATATTAAAATTTTTTCTCATAATGATTTAGATGGTTTTGGTGCTCCAGTTTTACTTAAAACACTTCAACCATACTTATTTAAAAATGCTACCTTTGACCTAACTACTTGTTCAGCTGGAAATTTAGATAGAGAGTTATCTTACTGGTTTCGTCAACCTTCATTACACCAATATACCGATGTTTTCATCGCTGACATGACACCTGATAGTGACTACTCATTCCAACAACTTGAACAACATTTTCCAAATCATTGGTTAATTTTTGATCACCATGAGAGTGAAGAAAAACTTCGTCAAAAATATCGTCAAAACTGTATTATACCTACTAATACAGATATTAATCCTAGCGCAACAAGTTTAGTCTGGGATTGGGTAAGTCAAAATGTTAATTTCAGTAATATTCCTAGTAAACGTCAAAATGACTTACATTACTTAGTAGAACTTATCCGCGCTTATGATACATGGGATTGGAAAAATGATCCTAACATGGACAGTGCTACACGTTTAGCTGCTGATGAATTAAACCAATTATTCTGGTTCTATCCATTGAGTCGTTCAGAAATGTTTGTTACTGAAGTCTTTGGGACTAGTTGGGAACAATACCGTCAAAACAACAGTCTTTTGATTAATACCTTAAATGGTAGAAGACAACGTTATTTAGATAAACACCTCAAAAGTGTGCTTACCTTTGAACTTGATGGCCACAGTTTTGGAATTGTTTATGCTAGTGATTATAAGTCTGAAATTGCTCATGCTTTATTAAAGAATCATCCAGTCGATGCCGCACTAGTAATAGACAATCGCAGTATTTCCTTACGTAGTAACGGTAAGTTAGATGTTGCTTCCTTCTCTGAAAAATATTTTAATGGTGGTGGCCACTCAGATTCAGCTGGTGGCACCTTAGAATTCAATCCTGTTGAAACGGGAGAACAAGCTGTAATTGATGCTTTAAAACACCAATTTGAAATCAATAAAAAACTAGAGAAGCAAGAAAAAGAAGAAAGTAGCAGTACTTTCGCTGATAATCTTGATCCTGAAATGGCTGCTAAATTGGCTAGTCTATTTAATAATAATTAAGTAAAGAATGTGATTATTTGATAACATTAGGTCTAACAACTTGGAATGAACATCCTGCTTTGATTCACAATGAAGATCGTCCGGTTACACTTTCCGAATATTCTGCTTACTTTCCAACAGTAGAATTAGATACATTTTTCTATGGCATTCCTAGAATTTCCACTGTTGAAAATTGGCAGGCTCAAGTTCCTGAATCTTTTCAATTTGTTGTCAAAGCTAACAAAGTTCTAACCTTACATGAACAAAATGATATTCAGCACATTAATTTAACTTTTCATAATTTTCTGGAGAGTTTACAACCTTTAATAGACAAAAATCAATTAAAAACTGTACTATTTCAATTTCCGCCGTACTTTACTTTAAACAAGAAAAGTACTAATTATTTACGTTATTTAAGGCAGAAATTGCCAAATATTTCTATTTCTCTGGAATTTAGACATAAAAGTTGGTATAACGATACTAAAAAATTAGTTAATTTTTGTCGAGAATTAGGTTTTACTTTAGTTATTGCTGATGAGCCATCTCGTCTAGACTCTTCGGTTCCTTTTCTCCCAGTTATAACTAATCCTAATCTAACATTTTTCAGATTACATGGGCGTAACATTGAAGGTTGGGAAAATCCCGGAAAAAATTGGCGTGCCAAACGTACATTGTATCGCTATTCTGATGATGAGTTGTTGGAACTTAAACAAGTAATTCAAAAATTACAGAGCGATACTAAAGAAATTTGTGTAATCTTTAATAATAATTCTGGTAAAGATGCTGCTCCTAATGCCTTAAAATTACAAGAATTTCTAAATATTACTTTTGATAATTTGGGACCAAAACCACCTGAACAACTTAATTTCTTTTAAAACAAATAAGAGGATGATTAACCATAAAAGATTAATCATCCTCATTTTTTATGTATAGAGGCCAACCCCACACTGATTTTCAGTGCGTTATTGACTCTCTGCATTAATTTTTCATCTATATGTGTTACTTTATCTTTTAATCTTTGCTTATCAATCGTTCGTAACTGTTCTAGTAATACTACTGAATCTTTTTCCAAACCAACCTCTTTAGCAACTAATCCTATATGTGTAGGCATTTTTGGCTTTGAGATTTTTGAAGTTATTGCAGCAATTATTACTGTAGGACTAAATTTATTACCAATATTATTTTGAATAATTAATACTGGCCTAACTCCCCCTTGTTCCGAACCAACTACAGGTGATAAATCAGCAAAAAAGATATCCCCACGTTTCACCTCAAAATCACTCATATCATCGACTCCACTCTATTCTTTTAACTCATCTGCATGATCTGAAGAACACTCACAATTCCAAAATTCACCACAAATTTCTTGATTTAAAGCTCCCATTTCCATATAACCAGCTATCAGTTGCTCCAAGCTAATCTGGTTTTCTTGGATGTGATTCATCAAACTATCATCATTTACAACTTCATTGCTGTCAACAGAATAAAAACTACAATATTCTACAAAATTCTTATCTTTAATAATAGCTTTTACACTTTTCTTAATCATAAAAATTACCTCACCTTACATTATAATTAAGATATTCTTTTACCTACTACTTGTAAATTCTTGGAACTCTCTCCGTTATATTACACATAATTTCATAATGAATTGTATCGGCATAGTTAGCCACATCTTGAGCTGTAATAACTTTACCATTATTTTCTCCAATTAAAGTTACTTTTGTACCAAGATCATACTTTTTAGGTAGTCTAACCATAAATTGATCCATACAAACTCTACCGACAATTTCACAATATTGACCATCAATCAAAACTTTAAAACCTTGCATTCTTCTTAACCAACCATCAGCATAACCAATTGGCACAGTTCCAATCCATTCTGATTGAGAACTAGTATAGGTAGCACCATAACCAATGGATGAACCAGCTTCTACTTCTTTAACTGCTACTAATTCACTTTCCAAACTTAATGCTGGCTCTAAATTCCAAGTTTCATCAATCACATCGCCAGAAGGATTTAATCCATACATTGAAATTCCCATTCTTACTAGATTTCCTTCAAAATTTGGATGCCATAGAACTGTAGCTGAGTTAGCTTGATGAATATATTTTGGTTTCTTTTTCAATACTCCCACTAACTCATCAAACTTTTGAGATTGCTTTTCAAAATATGCTGGGTCCTTACTATCAGCAGTTGAAAAATGTGTAAATACTCCTTCACACTTTAATTGATCAGAATGTTTTTCAATAAAATCAACAGCTTCTTTCAAATCTTCAGTATTTCTAAAGCCAATTCTTCCCATACCTGTGTCTAATGCTAGGTGGATCTTTAAGCTTTGTTTTTCTTCTTGAAGTAGCTTTTGAGCTTCAGTCAAAAATTCTAAAGTCCCTACAGCCACAGACAAATCATGTTTAGCCATACAAACTGCTTCACTCGCTGGATTTACACCTAAGATCAAAATCGGATCTTTTATTCCACTTTCTCGTAAAGCTATTCCCTCATCAATAATAGCCACACAAAAGCCGTTAGCTCCTGCTTCTTTAGCAGCTTTGGCTACAGGAATCATTCCGTGCCCATAAGCATTTGCTTTAACTACTGCAAATAAAGATTGACCATCCTTTAATTTTGAAATTTGGGTTGCTACATTATGCTTAATTGCTTCTAGGCTAATTATAGCACGCGTATTGCGATGTCTTCCAATTACCATTCCTACACTTCTTCTCTCTTACTTTTGCTTAATTAAGAATTTTTTCATCTTAGTCTGCCATGTTAATTTTTCTAATATTACTTCTGTAACTACATATTCACCAGAGTGAGAAATCGAAATCTTGGCTTGCAATTTATTATCTCCAGGGAATTTTATAATTTCTGGTCTTCCAGTTTGACTATCATTTAAAATCTCAATATCTTGAAAACCAACCTTTTTTCCAATTCCAGTTCCATATGCCTTACTAAATGCTTCTTTAGCAGAAAAACGACCGGCTAAAAATTCATACTTTCGATTTCCTTTATATTTTTCAAATATAGCTAACTCATTTACAGTTAGTATACGTTTAGCAAAACTCTCACGCTTCTCTTGTGCTTTTTGAATTTTCCTTATTTCTTGTATATCTATTCCATTTCCATAAATCATAGTTATCGTTAGCTCACCCCTCAGAATATCACACCTATTTTACCAAATCATCTAAGAAGTTTCATCAATTACTACAAATAAAAACTGACATATACTTTTTACTAGTATACATCAGTTTTCAAACTTAATTAAGCTTTCTTTGTTCTGATAGTAAATCTATTTTTCTTGCCACTTCTACGTTTATTATCTCGATTTTTTCTATCATGCTTGTTGAATCTCTTACTACGCTTAAAGTTATCATTACCGCGACGATAATTTCCGTTACGACGACCTTTTTTACGGCGAGGTAGTGGTTTTTCTGGTGTAATCTTAACAGGAACGTCAGAAGCATCCTTCTTAGTCATATTATTCAAAAAGGCTGCTACTACTTCAACTGCATCATATTGTTCCAATAGTGCTTGTGCTTGTGCTTCATAGCGTTCTGTATCTGTATCAGCTATTAAATCTTTAATATCATCTAAAGCACTTGAAACTTGTCCAATAAATGCTTCATCTTGAGTTGGTGGCTTCAATGGATCCATGCGTTTCTTAGTTAATTTCTCGATAACACGTAGGTAATCCATTTCGTTAGGTGTAACAAATGTTACGGAAGTTCCATGGTGTCCTGCACGACCAGTTCTACCAATACGGTGAACATAACTTTCCGGATCTTGTGGAATATCATAGTTGTAAACATGAGTAACTCCTGAGATGTCTAAACCACGGGCTGCGACATCAGTTGCTACTAAGATATCCAAATCTCCATTTTTAAACTTACGTAATACGTTCATACGACGTTGTTGAGTCAAATCACCATGAATGCCAGCTGCATTGTAACCACGTGCTTCTAAACCTCTAGAAAGTTCATCAACACGACGCTTAGTTCTACCAAAAACGATTGTTAATTCAGGAGCTTGAACATCAATCAATCTAGTCATAATATCGAATTTTTCAAATTCTTTTGTCTTCACAAAATATTGATCAACTAAATCTGTTGTTAACTCTTTAGCTTTGATTTTTACAATTTGTGGATTAACCATAAATTTTTCGCCAATCTTCAAGATTTCTTTAGGCATAGTTGCTGAGAATAATAAAGTTTGACGTTCAGCTGGTACTGCTTGGATAATCTTTTCAATATCATCCAAGAATCCCATGTCTAGCATTTCATCAGCTTCATCTAAAATCAAATGTTTAACATGAGCCAAGTTAATTGTTCCTCTTTGAATATGATCAAGTAATCGTCCTGGTGTTCCTACTAAAATATGTGGTGTGTGTTGTTCAAGTTGCTTAATTTGACGTCTAATATCAGCTCCGCCATACACAACTTGGACCTTAGCTCTTTTTTCTTTTCCTAAATGAAAAAGTTCTTCTTGTGTTTGAATTGCTAATTCACGAGTTGGTGAGATTATTACTGCTTGAATTTGTCTCAAATCCAAATCTAATTGTTGTAATACTGGCAAACCAAAGGCTGCAGTTTTACCGGTACCTGTCTGTGCTTGTCCAATTACATCATTACCAGCTAAAACAAGTGGTATTGTTTCTGCTTGAATAGGAGTAGCTTCTTCAAAACCACTTCTCTTTACAGCCTTTAACAAACTTTTATCTAATCCTAATTCGCCAAATTTCAAAATTCTTCCTCCTAAAAACAATAGAAACCGAAATGGTCTTGCGCGTCATAACCATTCATTCGGCTTCTATTAACGTTCAGCCATTATTAAGGCTTCTTTCTCATCATAAATTTACTCTAGATTGGCATTCAAATGCTTAAATTAATTCACTTACAACGTTTTCCAAATGAATTCCATGACTAGCTTTTAATAAAACAATATCATCAGGCATTAATTCATTTTTTAAATCAGAAGTTAAAGTTAGTAAATCATCTTTTTGATAGTGATGAATTTGAGTTGCATCAAATTTCTCTCTTAATTTTTCAGCTAAATACCCCATAAGTTCTCCACATAGATAGACACTGTCTATTCTATCAGGATTAATAGCTTGGGCTAAATCACTGTGCATTTCAGCAGCTTTCTCACCTAATTCAAGCATATCACCTAGAACAATAATTCTCTTTCCTTCAGTTGGAACTTGCTCAAAAGCATATAAAACTTCTTTTACTGCTGTTGGATTTGAATTATATACATCGCTCAAAATTTTTGCACCATTTTTAGCTTCTAACCATTCTGTTCGATTGGCTGTTAAATCAAATGATGCTAAAGCTTTTTGCATCTTATCTACTGGTATATGATAAATATTACCCACACTTAAAGCTGCTAAAGCATTGAAAACATTATATGCACCAATCATATTGATCGTGAAATCTACTTCAGGCCAAGTTGCTACTTTAAAACTTGTCTTAGTAGCATCACTGACAATATCCATTGCACGCATATCATTATTATCAAGGCTACCAAAGGTTAGTACTTCTTGACTAACTTCTTTAGCTTTTGTAGTCAATAATGGTTCGTCACCATTAATTACCAATTCTCCATCTTCTTTTAAACCATGTGTAATTTCCATCTTAGCGTCAGCAATATGATCTCTTGTTCCAAAGAATTCTATATGCGCTTCACCAATCATAGTAATTACTGCAACATCAGGTTCAGCTAATTTACTCAAAAAATCCAATTGACCATAACGATCCATACCCATTTCTACTACTAGAACTTCTGTATTAGGTTCCATACTTAAGATTGTCATAGGTACTCCAATTTCATTATTGAAATTAGCAAAAGTCTTATGAACATTGAACTGTGTAGCCAACACTGCTGCTGTCATATCTTTTGTTGTAGTTTTTCCGTTACTTCCTGTAATAGCTACTACTTTAGGATTAATTTTCATTAAATAATGCTTACCTAATTGTTGTAGAGCAACCAAAGTATCAGAAACAGGTAATACTGCAATACTATCTGGGATATTTTCAGAATGATCTTCTTGCCATAGTGTAGCAACTGCCCCACCATTGATTGCAGCTTCTACATACTTATGACCATCATTTTCAGCCACCAAAGGAATAAACAAAGCACCAGACTCGATTTTACGGCTATCGAAGCAAACACTTGTAATTGAAATATCTTCCCATTCTTCTTTAGCTTCGATATTAAGTGCTCGTGCTACTTCGGCTAATTGCATTTTCATGCTCAAACCTCTCCCTTTCAATATTATCAATTTGCAGGTATATTTAACCTCTTAATCATTATAATTATAGTAATCTACCAATTTAGAGTTCTAAATCATTGTAACATATTAACCAGAGTAATGCTTTAGATTTATCATCAATCTTTCAAAGTATTTTCAAAAATTTTCAAAATTTGTGGATTTTTCATAATATCAAAATATATTTCTTCAAATACGCCCTTGAACTCTGATCTATCTAGGACTTGCTTAAATATTTTTGCTACCATCTGTGGATCGTTTCCAAATGCACCACAACCAAAAGCACCTAATATTAAAACTTTAGTTTCATGATTTTTGAAAACACGCAAAGTTGCTAAAACTTTATTATATATATCTTCAGCAATCTTTTCTGCCGGTAAAACTTTATTATTTTCTCGCATTGAAGTTACATCAGGTGCTGCCACAGATACAACATCAGCAAGCTTTCCTTTCAAGATTTGGTCTTCTTTTTCATCGCGAATAAATTTAATATCACTAGCATAAATTAAATATGGACTAAATAAAAAATCATTGGGGTTTTGAATATTATGATAATAATATGTCCTGCGGTACTTCTTTAACTCTGGGTATAGAAAACTATTTCGGCAAATTGTTTGTTCTTGCGCATTTTCACCATATTGAAAATTTCCGCCAATTGTAACCGGACTTGCAAAACTCATTACTCCTAGTTTCTTATCTTCAGGAACCTTAAAAATTCTATAAAGTAAATTTTCATCCTTTACCACTATCTTAGTTTCATATTGATTTAATGTTTCCGTTTCTACAGGTAATTCTGTAATTAATTCCGAAGATTGTGGTAGTTGTCGCATTTCTACCTGATATATATTCATCGTTTTATGCGCTAATAATTGTAATCTCTCTTTATTCATCATTTCACCCCTCTATTTTTTAATCTAATTTTAATTTTATCATATAAAAAATAAAACTCAAATTTCTTATCTTAGTAGCAAAAAAACAGCATTAACAAGATTATTCATCAAGTTAATGCTACCTTTTAATATTCATTTAAATTAATTATTCGCCTGTTTGTAAAATCCATAAGAAGATTAAAAATACGAAGAATAATACATACATCAAAGGTGGAACTTCTTTACCACGTTTTGCAGTAATCATTGTGATTGGGTAGAAGATAACACCTAATGCAATACCGTCAGCGATACTATATGTTAATGGCATAGTTGCAAGGATAACGAATGATGGAATAGCAATTTCCAACTTATCCCAGCTAATACGTGCCATGTTACCTGCCATTAAAACACCTACCATAATCAAAGCTGGTGCTGTAACGTATGATGTAACTACTGTTAACAATGGTGAGAAGAACATACCTAAGATGAACAATACACCAGTTGTAACAGCCGTTAAACCCGTACGTCCCCCTACCGCAATACCAGCAGATGATTCAACATAAGCACCAATTGGAGATGTACCTAAAACAGAACCCACTAACATAGCACTGGAATCAGATAGTAAAGCCTTACCTACACGAGGCATCTTGTTATCCTTCATAAAACCGGCTTGTTGTGCTAAACCAACTAATGTACCAGCCGTATCGAAGAATGTTACCAATAAGAAAGTAATTACAACTACGACTAATTGCATTGTATTAATATCTGTAACATGCTTGATTGCTTGACCAAATGTTGGTGCTAAACTTGGAGCAGATGAGATGAATTGATGTGGTGCTGGAATTAAACCTGTTACCATACCAATGATTGCAGCTACAAGCATAGCGATAAAGATTGCACCTGGAACGTTTAATAACATTAATACTGCCATTAAAACAAAACCAATAATTGATAACCATGTTTGACCTTGGAATGTTCCTAAACCAACTAATGTAGATTTGTTAGCAACGATAATGCCTGCACTCTTCATACCGATAAAAGCAATGAATAAACCAATACCAGCAGAGATAGCATATTTCAAGTCTTGCGGAATAGAGTCAATGATCATTTCACGTAACTTAAATACTGTAATTAATAAGAAAATAATGGCTGCAACGAATACACCAGCTAATGCTGTTTGCCATGGAATACCCATACCAATAACAACTGAATAAGCGAAGAATGCATTAACACCCAATCCTGGAGCTGTTGCAATAGGATACTTAGCATAGAGCCCCATCATTAAACATCCAAAGGCACTAGCTAATGCCGTAGCTGTAAATACGGCCCCCTTATCCATATGAGCAGCACCTAAAACTGTTGGGTTAACAAATAAAATATAGGCCATTGAAATAAATGTAGTAAAGCCGGCTAAAATTTCACGTTTGATAGTAGAACCGTGCTTATCAATGCCAAAGTATGAAATAACTTTATCTTTCAAAATAATTCTCCTCTTTCGGTTTTAATAAGAAATAAGTACATTAGACTTAACTTACAATGTAAATATACACTAAAAACCGAATATTGTAAATAGTATTTAGCAAAACATTCTAAAAAAAAATAATGGAAACTCTTTTTTCATTGAGTTTCCATTATTCTTTATAATTAATTCGATGCCATGATCGGTGTCTCAGGTGAGAGATTCCAATTAATATCCTCTGTAAAATTAGTTCTAGGAGTTAAAGGATTGTGATACCCCCTAAAACTTACTTTAGCATTTAATGGTAAATCCACTAGACCATGCTTAGATATACTTGCAACTTCTATCGGTGTAGCTGATAAGTTCTTATCTAAAATATTCAATTGTCCATTTATTTTAGTAATACTATTATCATCATTTTCTTTAATGCTAGATGTAACTTTCCATGTACTTTTACTTGTATCTGGAATGGACAAAGAAAGCTTATCACTATCCTTTGTCAGTGATTCAAAACTTCCACCATTATATATATTCTTTACTGAGATAGTACCAAAATCTATTTTATCAGGTACTTTTAAAGTTGGAACTTGAATTTGAACTAAGACAGGATTGGTTAATGTACTTAGTTTCCCATCTACATATACTTTCATCATTAAATATGTCTTTTTTCCTTCAATTGCCTGCTTCATTAAATACTGTGTAAAATTATTTTTAGAAGATAGTATCATCCAATCTGTTCCTAAATTTCCATCTGGCTTAAAGTCAGTATTGCTAGGAAATTCTGTTGACACTTTCTTTAAATCGTTAATTTTATCACTAGTTGAATAAAACCAACTATATGTTAAAGTATGATTATTTTTTAAATCACTGATGATTTTATCAATAAATGAAGCTTCTAAGAAATCCTTTGTATTTATTGGTGTATTATCCAAATTATTTACTGACATTACAATTGGTTTTAGTCCACCATAAACTAATGGTATTGTTAAATTATCCGAAGGAATCTCGTAAGTTAATGTAGTATCTAAGCCATATTTATTTGTATTAGAAGAAACTAAACCTTCAACTATATTATCTAATTTAGTAACATCAGTCGTTATCTCGTAAGTTGTTCTTATCTCATTATCAACGACATTTTGAAGATAAAAATTACTTTCAAAAGCATTATTTAGAACTTCATTATTAAATTCTCCAACATCACTATTTTGAAGTTTAGGTGCATTCATTGTTAATGTTGTATTTCTTCCTGCATAAAATATGCCGTCTTTCAAATCTGTATTCAAGTTAGATACTTTGTTCCAACCTATAACTGGTGTACTCATAACAAATGGATATGTGCCATCATCTGCCACACCATTAGTTTTCCAAAAACCATATGATCCGTCATCATAAATACAAATCTGAATTTTATCAGCTGTAATATTACCTACTGTAACATCCAACATCCATAATGCTGTTCTACTATAATCTTTGATTTTAGTCCTTGTCACATTAGAAATCGTTTGTCCTGAAATATTATTTCCATTTTGCATCACTAAATAATATTTAGTATTATCACTTTTATTCCAATCTTGATGAGCTATTAAAGGTATCTTAATATGGATATTACCAGAATCCTTATATTCTTCCATATAGTAGCCTTCATCTTTATTAATTATAAAACCATATTTATTTCTCGTTAAACTTCCATCAAACCTTCTACCTTGTGTCCAAGTTGCAAATGAAGTTGTCGGCCAAGTTACCGCTGCTTTAACAGTATTGGTATTCATTATAGTAAATAGCAATATTAATGCCATACCTGAAATAAATAATAGTAATTTTCTCTTAGTATTCATTTGTATCACACTAACTTTTTAATTTTTTTCTCTGCCACATAATAACTGCAACTAGGCTTGCAATAATCAAAATTAAAATTATTACTACTATCCACAGCATCATTGATATACCTAACCATCCTGTTTGCTTAGTCAATGGTGCTCCTTGTTTTGATGTAATTACAAAATCTTTTACCAGATGCCATTTCCTTTTTCCTGACTGCAGATGCATATCTAATGTGTATTTACCTGCTCCAAGCTGATTACTACTATCAGAAACTAAATAATCAAAACTAGAATTAGGAGCTACTTGATAATTATTTACTTTCTTATGTACTAATACCGTTGAACGATTCTTTTTTATTATTTTTGAATCTATCGATAGTTTCCCAAACATTACTGGCTTTACATTATGTAATTTAGCAGTTATTTCTGGTCCTTTTTTTACAACCACATTATCTAACTTCATTTTTGCAATTCTTTTAGCTTTTGCCTGTTCAGTTATGACAATTGGTAATGTCATAGAAAAATGATTCTTGGTATTCACACCATTTTTAGTATTGTCATAAGAATTGGTTAACCGTTCTACATAAATTCCGCCAACGATTACCCCAGCAAAAGCTTGTTTGGGTACATTTAAATTTACTATAACTTTTGTACTTTCTCCTGCTTTTACTGTAACTTTTTGTTTCAATTCTTTCTTTGATACTAAATCAGTAAGTTGATATTTTGCAGTTTTATCTTTTTTATTTTTAAAATCTGTGTAATTAATCGTCCCATCATTGTTTGTAATTGCATTTCCAACTTTTACAATATAATCTATATCTTGATTTTTATTTAAATTAGAAATTTTTACTTTTACAGGTACCTTCGTTGATTTTTTTACATTTAAATCAAAATATCCTGCATCATCCTCCTTTTGTTCACGAGGATATACAGGACTTATCGTAAATTCAGCCGCGTTGTTAGCTATACTATCAGCACTTACATTTGGTACCTTGAAAAAACAAATACATAGTACAATACACAGAAATAGTTTTACTATTGAATTTGTTTTCAATCTTACCATACCTTATCTATTTATTGTTATTCACTCTCAGTTGATGAATCTTTTGTTGCTGCAGTTAAATTCCATGTCAAATTAGCTGTGTAGCTACCCGGAACAATTGCATCATGCCCATTAAATTTCAAAGTTGCATGTTGAATTGTTGAAGTTGCTGTACCTTTTTTAGCACCTGTTGAAGTTGCTACTTGATTAGATACGCTACTTGGTAATTCCAAACTAGTTTGTGCTTTAGACCAAGTCCAGCCTTCTGCCGCACCGTCACTAAACTGGAATGCTGATGGTGTAAATTGAATAGTACCATTAATTTTACTATCACCATTCACAAACGCTGTCGTATTAGTAACTGCCAAATTCCATCCAATATTGCTTAAACGTGTGTCAGTAACTACTACATTATTATTGTTAGTCAATCCTTGATCCACTGATTGACCACTAAAAATAGTACCTGCTTTAACATTATTAAATGGAAAACTTGGTACTTTGTCTAATGATAATTTAGCAGTTGTATCTGTACTCTCATCTTGAATATTAAGAGTTGCTGTACTCTGTTGATTAGTAGTATCAGCTTTTACCATTGGTACACTCAAAACCAAAGTTCCACCAAGTACTAACGTTAATAAATTTAACTTTGAAAATAACTTCATTGTGTTAATTCCCCCAAAAAAATTATATTCTTTACAGTCATATTATAGCACTATTTATAAAAAAATTGATAATACATTTTTTTATAAATGTTTTTTATTATCTTTATTTATTGAATTAATCTAATAGAATTGTACAATTCCACTCTTTTAATTTAACTTTTACTGATATTCAATAAGCCTTTTAATTAATGATATTTTTTATAATTTAATTAATTATTATTTAATGATAAAGTTATTATATTCAAAAAGGGCAAGCAGTTATAACTGCTTGCCCTTTCTTAGATTCAATCTAATTCAACGATATTTAGGG
>ERZ1643251.3660-NODE-3660-length-14015-cov-6.639828_pt1 | contig 14015 bp, 13 predicted proteins | sample MGYA00579261_ERZ1643251 | MGnify/ENA primary metagenome ERZ1643251 (study PRJEB29033, sample SAMEA4952267) | chicken gut metagenome | biome: Broiler Chicken; feature: Gastrointestinal Tract; material: Caecum | place: Ireland | collected 2018 | study: Broiler... | reverse complement strand
GCAGTTCCAGCTCCTTGGGGGGCGCCTCCACCACCTTGCCCTTGACCTTCAGCTCATAGCGGTTCATGTCCAGGTGCAGGTTGTCAAAGTCATAGACGCCCTTGTTGTCCTCCTCCTTGGAAGAACGGCGCAGCACCGCCTTGATGCGGGCCGTGACCTCCTTGGCGTCAAAGGGCTTGACGATGTAGTCGTCGGCGCCCAGTTCCAGCCCCAGCACCTTGTCGTAGGTTTCACCCTTGGCTGTCAGCATGATGATGGGGGTGTTGTCCTTGGCGCGGATCTTGCGGCAGACCTCCCAGCCGTCCATCACCGGCATCATCACGTCCAGCAGCACCAGGTCGGGATGCAGTTTATCGAATTCGGTCAGAGCGGCATTGCCGTCATGGACCATCGTCACGTTGTAGCCCTCCTTGACCAGGTAGAGCCGCAGCAGTTCGCAGATATTTTTATCGTCATCTACAACCAGAATTTTCTCATTCGCCATGGTATTTCCCTCCGTTTATGCGGGGCCGTCCTCATGCGTGCCCACTTTACCTGGTATTATACCGTAAAATTGTGGATAAAAAAAGAACGCAAAGGCGTTTTGCCCCATTTTTCTTGCGCCGTGGCGGCCTTGTGTGTATAATAAGGGATGGAAAACACGCCAAAAGGAGCGAAACAATATGAAATTAGGAATCGTCGGGTTGCCCAACGTGGGCAAATCGACCCTGTTCAATGCCATCACCTCCACCCGCAACGCCCAGGCCGCCAACTATCCGTTCTGCACCATCGAGCCGAACGCCGGCATCGTGGCGGTGCCGGACGCCCGCCTGGACAAGCTGGCCGATGTGTGGCAGACCGATAAAAAGACCCCCGCCATCGTGGAGTTTGTGGACATTGCGGGCCTTGTGAAGGGTGCCGCCCACGGCGCCGGCCTGGGCAACAAATTTCTGGGCCATATCCGGGAATGTGATGCCCTGGTGCACGTGGTGCGCTGCTTTGACGATGACAACATCGTCCACGTGGTGGAGGATGTGAATAAGCCGGAGGGCGTCGACCCGCTGCGGGACATTGACGCCATCGACCTGGAGCTGATCCTGGCCGACCTGGAAGTGGTGAACAACCGTCTGGGCCGCCAGCAGAAGGCCGCCAAGACCGGCAACAAGGCCGCAGCGGCCGAGGCTGCCTGGCTGGCCGAGCTGGCCGCCCATCTGGAGGCCGAAAAGCCCGCCCGCACCTTTGCCTTTGACGAGGAGGACGACGCCCAGAAAGCCGCCCGCAAGGAGCTGGGCCTGCTGTCCGCCAAGCCGGTGATCTACGCCTGCAACGTGGGCGAGGACGACCTGCTGGGCGGCCTGGACGAAAACAAGTACTACCCGCTGGTGGTGGAGCGCGCTCAGGCCGAGGGTGCCCAGGCGCTGCCCATCTGCGCCAAGACCGAGGAGGACATCGCCGATTCCACCCCGGAAGAGAAGCTGGCCTTCCTGCAGGAGATGGGCATTGAGTCCACCGGCCTGGACAAGCTGATCAAGGCCAGCTACGAATTGCTGGGCCTCATCAGCTTTTTGACGGACGGCAAGAAGGAGTGCCGTGCCTGGACCATCAAGAAGGGCACCAAGGCCCCCCAGGCCGCCGGCAAAATTCACTCCGACTTCGAGCGGGGCTTTATCCGTGCCCAGGTCATCCACTACCAGGATTTGGCCGACGCCGATTTCAACTACGCCGCGGTCAAGTCCAAGGGCCTGCAGCACACCGAGGGCAAGGAGTATGTGGTGCAGGACGGCGACGTGATCGAGTTCCTGTTCAATGTCTGATGGGAGGCAACCGATGATTATTGGCATTATGGGCGCCATGCCCGACGAAGTGGACCAGCTGTGCGCCCGACTGCAGCATGTGACCTGCGAGACCTACGCCGGGGTGGACTACCACTGCGGTACCCTGCAGGGCAAGCAGGTGGTGGTCTGCTGCGCCGGTATGGGCAAGGCCAACGCCGCCAGTACCGTGCAGGTGCTGTGCACCAAATACGGCATTGACCGCCTGATCTTCAGCGGCATTGCCGGCAACATGACCAGCAAGATCGGCATCGGGGCTGTCTGCGTGGGTGAGACGGTGGTCTACCACGACGCCCAGCTGGATATGCTGGCCCAGAGTGCCCCTTTCCTGACGGAGTACCATGGCGACCCGACGCTGGTGCAGGCCGCTCTGGACGCCTGCAAAACCTGCGGTGTCAAAGCCATCGCCGGCAAGATTGCCACCGGCGACACCTTTGTGGGGGACGCCGCCACCAAGAAGGCCATTGAGGAAAAGTGCCATCCCGACTGTGTGGAGATGGAGGGCGCCGCGGTCAGCCAGGTGGCCGGCCGCAACGGGGTGCCCTGCGTGGTACTGCGGGCCATGAGCGACAACGCCGACGAGAGCGGTTACGAAGTGCTGGTGGTCAAACAGTTCAGCATTGCGGACTATGTAAAAACCGCCACCGAGATCGTGGCCACCATGATCGAGCACCTGTAAACACAAAGCAAACCGGGGCACCCGCTGGGTGCCCCGGTTTTTTCTTGGCTTCACAGTTCCGGCACCGTATCCAGATCCTCCACGTCCACCAGGCGATACCCCCGGGCATGCAGCGCCGCCGCCAGCATGCCCTGCCCGTCGATGAGCCGCTTGGTGAAGGTGCCGTCGTAAATCTGTTTGACGCCGCAGGTGGGACTGCGGGATTGCAGCACCACCATGTCAATCGGTTGTCCCTCGATCTGTGCCAGCGCTTTTTCCACACCGAGGTGGAAAGCAGCATCCACGTTTTCCCCGTGGCAGTTGTAGGCCACACCGTCCCGCAGCTCCACACAGGGCCGGGGAACGCCCAAGCCGCCCAGCACTTCGGGGCAGACGGGAATCACCTCATGGCCCTGCAAACGGCGCAGCAGCCCCTCGTTGCGGTTGTTGCCGCCGTTGTATTTGCAGTTTTCGCCCAGCAGACAGGCACTGACCAGTATGCGCATGGCAGAACGCTCCTTTTTGCATTTCTGCCTTGATTATACCAGTGTCCCCCGCCCGGCGCAAGGGCGGTCAGATGAATTCCCGCCAGGCGGTTTCGGCCCGGGCCTGCAGATCTCCCAGTTCGCTGCAGAGCTTTTTGGCGCCGGGACTGGCGGTGGGATAGTCCTTTTCGGCCCGCTTGCAGTCCAGCACCCCCTGGCCGCTGCCCTCCGCCAGCATGGTGGCCAGGTTGCGGGTGGACTTGTCCAGCATGGTGCGGGTGCGGATGCCCATGCTGACGCTCATCCGGTTGGCGGCGCTCTGCCCGTGGGCCTGGGCCCCGATGGCGTCCAACGCGGTGTGGGCCGCCTGGTTGATGCGGCGGTATTCCCGCTTCTGGCGCATCATCTCATCCTTGAGGCGCTGGTCATGGGTCAGACCCATCAGTTCATCCAGCGTGTTTTTGCCCATCTCGGTGTTTTGTACGATCTCCTGCAGCATTTTTTCGTTATCGCTTTGCATGAAAAATCCCCCTTGTGTACAGTTACTGGCTTCCACCTTAGTATGTACACAGGGGGGATGATTTTATGCATGGTTCACAGCCGCTGCTGGGCCAGGGAAAGCATCATTTCCCAGGAGGAGGTTTCGCCCCATTCGGCGCTGGCAGCGCTCACCGTGAAGGTACCGCGGCGTGCCAGCGTGATGCTGAACACCTTGCGGGAATTTTCCAGCGCTTCGTTGATGCGCTGGGCCAGATGGGCAGCCGGAGTGCCCACCGTGATGGCCACGAACAGGCCATCCTCCAGCCGGGCCAGCACCGCATGGTCGTGGTCGGTACCCACGGCCAGCTGCAGAATGCCGGCCGCCGTGTTCAGGCAGCATTCGGCCGCCTGCAGCGATTCCTGGTTGCGCAGGTTCCAGTACTCATTGACACGCAGCATGACCGCACCCACCGGCAGCCCGTGGGCCGCCTGCTTTTCGGCGTAGCTGCGATACTCTTCATGGATATAGCGGGCGTTGTACACGCCGGTGACATAGTCGTGCCGCATATCCTCCCGGTACTGGGCCAGGGCCCGGTCGTAGGAGTTGCGGGCCCCCGCCGAGATCTGATCCGCCCGGGGCATGGGCCAGCACAGCGCCAGCACGCAGGGGCGGCCATCCACCTGGATACTCTGGTAGATGCGCATCTCGTCCCGGCCGTCCGCTTGGGTCAGCTGCATACCGCGCCCGGTTTCGTCCAGCAAGGGAATCAGGCCGCTTTCCCCGGCCGGTTCCAGGGTGGCGGGGTCCAGCCATGCATTGCGGTACGGGTCCACGATCTGGACTGTGTCGAACAGCTGTTCCAGCGCCGCGATCTCCACAGCCAGTTCTTCCTTCGTATACTCCAGCTTCATCTCGAACCTCACTTGCGCCAAGTCTCGTATTGACCCGCAGTCGGGGCCTGTATATATGTATATTACCACAATTTGCGAACTTTTCCTATCTGTCCGTTGCACAAAGAATATTTCGTGTGCCCGTTGAATACTGGCGATGTTTACAAATCATGCCTTGCCGGATACCGTGGCACGGAAATACCGGGCGGACAAAGCGCGGATCTCCTTGGCCAGGGCCGGGGTCAGCGCCTTATCATCGGCACGCCACTGCCAGTTGCCCTGGGCTTTGCCCGGGGTGTTCATCCGGGCCTCCGGGCCGGCTTCCAGCCAGTCCGCCAGCGGAATGATGGCCAGTGCCGCAGGACTGGCCAGCACCCCGCGCAGCAGTCCGCGCAGGATGCCCTCCTGTTCGGTGAGGGCAAAATACTCGATGGCCTGTTTGCGGGCCTTGCCGTCCAGTTCGCTCTTGAACCAGCCGGACAGGGTATTGTTGTCGTGGGTGCCGGGATAGGCCACACAGTTGCGGGGATAGTTGTGGGGCAGATCCACACTGTCCTCCCCGGTAAAGGCAAACTGCAGCACCTTCATGCCCGGGAAGCCGCTGTCCGCCAGCAGCTGACGGACCGAGGGGAACATCTCGCCCAGGTCTTCGGCCACAATGGGCAGATCTCCCAGGGCCAGGTGCAGTGCCCGGAACAGATCCATGCCGGGCCCCTGTTCCCAACGGCCGTTGCGGGCGGTGGCTTCCCCGGCGGGGATGGCCCAGTAGGTGTCAAAACCGCGGAAGTGGTCGATGCGCAGGATGTCGTAGATGGACAGCGCATGGCGCACCCGGCGTACCCACCAGGCGTATTCGGTGTGTTTGTGGTAGGACCAGTCGTAGAGGGGGTTGCCCCACAGCTGGCCGTCGGCGGCAAAGTAGTCCGGCGGGCAGCCGGCCACCCGGCGGGGACGGCCCTCCTCATCCGTTTCAAACAGTTCGGTGCCGGCCCAGGCGTCGGCCGAGTCGGGTGCCACATAGATGGGGATATCCCCCATGATGGAGATGCCCTTACCGGCGGCGTAGGCGTGCAGGGCCCGCCACTGGCGGTCAAACTCATACTGCAGGAAAGCCCAGAACTCCAGTTCCTTGGCATGCTCGGCCCGGAACTGGGCCAGGGCGGCGGGATCCCGCTGGCGCAGCGCCTTGGGCCACTGCTGCCAGTCGGTCATACCGTTGGCTTCCTTGATGGCCATATACAGGCAGTAGTCGGGCAACCAGTCGGCGGAGAGGAACTGGAACCGGTACCAGTCGTCGGGATAGGGGGTTTCAAACCCAGGCACCGGGCGGCGTTTGAGGAAGTTCTGATAGGCTTTGCGTAGCACCGGGAACCGGCGTTCGTACAGCGTGCCGTAGTCCACCTTGGCCGGGTCCTTGCCCCAATCGGTAAAGGCATAGTCCTTGCGCTTGAGCAGCCCGTCCCGGGCCAGCAGGTCCAGGTCCAGAAAGTACGGGTTGCCCGCAAAGGCCGAACAGCTCTGGTAGGGGCTGTCGGCATAGCCGGTGGGACCCACGGGCAGAATCTGCCAGACGCTCTGGCCGGCCCGGGCCAGAAAGTCCACAAAGCGGCGCGCCGGCGCGCCGAGGCTGCCGATGCCGTATCCGCCGGGCAGGCTGGAGATGGGCATCAGGATACCGCTGCAACGTTTCCATTCCATCTTGCATTCCTCTTTTCCAAACAGGGCGCCCGCAGGCGCAGCCTTATTCTTCCCCTTCGGTGACGCCCAGGGCCAGCAGTGCCTCCCGGGTGAAGGCGTTGCGCTCGGCCGTGGTGTGGCTGGTGCTGTCCCGCAGCGATTCCTCGTTGGCGGCCAGCGCGTCGGCCTGGGCCTGGGTGACGGTGATGCCCGGCAGGATACCGGTGCTTGCCTGCTGGATCTGCATGGCGCCCAGGGTGGTGGTGTCCGAGGCGGTGTTCCAGGGGGTGATGACGCCCAGTGTCTCGGTCAGGGCGTTTTCCCCCTCCCCGCTGCTGTACAGCCAGAGCACGGCGCTCTTGGCCGCTTTCTGGGCCGATTCGTCGGTACCGGCCCGCACCGTGACATAGCCCACATCCGCCAGAACGGGATAGTCCCACAGGCCGGTCAGGTTGTATTCCTCGGTGGAGAGGTCGCTCTCCTCCAGTTCGCATTTAAAGGGGATCAGCACCAGACTCTGGCAGGCGTCCGACCCGTAGGCCGCGAGCAAGTCGGTGAGCTTGGCCCGGCGGAAGATGGCCGTCTCGTCGCTCTGGGCCAGGTTGTCCCACTCCAGGGTCACGGCGCTGTACACACCGTTGAGCGGCCCCGTGAGGGTGTCGGCGGTCTTGTCGCTGCCGGCGGCCAGCATCGCCGCCGTATAGCCGGAAGCCCGGTCCATGGGCTCCGAGAAAACGCCTGTGGCGTTCAGCGTGTCGGGTTTGGTCTCCGGCAGGGTATAGTCGGTGCCATCCAGCGTGACGGTGGCGGCGCCGGGCTTTTCCAGCCAGGCCTGGAGCGTCTCGACAAAATCACTCCACTCATCCCAGTCGGCGTTCTGCAGGGCGGTCACACCGTTCTCCCCCAGCAGCGAGGTTAACAGGCTGCCGTTGGCCCAATAGCCGTACAGGCTCCGGCCCAGGGGCAGGGCGGTGGTGCTTTCGGTGACGCCGGCCCGGGCGGCCGCGGCGGCCAGCAGGGTGTCGCTCATCACATCCACCCCTTCCACCAGGTCCCCCGGCAGGTGATCCATGGCCACCAGATCCACCGCACCCGGATCGCCCAGCGCGTTGAGGGCCACCTGCTGGGTATCGGCGTATTGCTGCAGCGCAGGCAGCAGGGCAGCCGTGGCGTAGGCGGTCAGCGTCTGGGGCTGGGGCGTGGCAGCGGTTTCCACCGTTGCGGTATTCTCGGCCGGCAGCAACTGGTCCAGCACCTGCCGGGGTTCCAGGGTGCAACCGGCCAACAGCAGCGCGGGCAGTGCCAGCGCCGCCAAGCGAAATTTCATCTGCATAGGGCAAAGTTCCTTGTTTTTATAGTAAAATCGTACTGCTTTTTATTATATAAGATTTCGGAGTTTTTTTCCACACCTGTTTTATGCTATAATAGGAAAAATTCCAAAAAAGAGGAGGGGTCATCCCCGCTGTGACCGACAAACTGTACGAAACCGATTCCTATGCACAAACCTTTACCGCCACGGTGACGGCCTGCACGCCCGTTGCCGGTGGCTTTGCCGTGGTCCTGGACCGCACGGCCTTTTTCCCCGAGGGAGGCGGCCAGCCCTTCGACATCGGTCGTCTGGGCAATGCCCGGGTGCTGGCCGTCCATACCGACGGCGAAACCATCACCCACACCACCGACGCCCCGCTGCCGGTGGGCGCTGCGGTGGAAGGAGTCCTGGACTGGGACCGCCGGCTGGACGCCATGCAGCAGCATACCGGCGAACACATCCTGAGCGGCACGCTGCACCGCCTGTACGGCGCCGAGAACGTGGGCTTCCACATCGGCAGCCCCTACGTGCGGATGGACACCAGCATTCCCCTGACGGCGGAACAGCTGGCCGAGGCCGAAGCCCAGGCCAACGCCGCCGTGCGGGCCGACACCTCGGTGCGGTGCTATGTGCCCGACCCGGACACGCTGGCCCATACCGAATACCGCAGCAAAAAGGAGCTGGAGGGCCCCGTGCGGCTGGTGGAGGCGGGCGGCGACCGCTGTGCCTGCTGCGGCACCCATCTGGCCCGCACCGGCGAGGTGGGGCTGATCAAGATTGTTTCCTCTCAGCACTACAAGGGCGGCATGCGGCTGGCCGTGGCCTGCGGGCAGCGCGCCTACGATGCCGTGGCCACCGGCTGGGCCGACGCCGAAGCCGCCGGGCGGAGGCTTTCCGCCCCGGTGGGCAGTCTGGAAGCAGCGGTGACCCGGCTGCAGGGCGGCGAAGCCCAGCTGAAGCAGCGTCTGGCCGACCTGCAGAACGCGTTGGCCACCGCCTGTGCCGCCGCGGCGAAGCCGAGCGTCCCCTGCACCCTGTGGGCGGCGGGCGCCGACGGGGACGGGCTGCGCCGCATTGCCCTGGCCGTGGCGGCCGAAACCGGCGCCGTCTGCTGTGCCCTGGCGCCGGGCGGGCAGGGGCTGGCCTACGCGCTGGCTGCCGCCCCGGCGGGGGATGTCCGTTCCCTGTGCAAGGCGCTGAACCAGGCCTTTGACGGCCGCGGCGGCGGAAAACCGACTTTCTGCCAGGGCAGTCTAGCCCGGGGCAGCGAGGCGGAGATCCACGCCTTTTTGACCGAAACCCTATAAAAATCAGGAGTTATTGCTATGCGAATGCGTTTTAAACCCTATGCCCGGCCGGAGCTGCTGGCCTGCGATTTTCACGTCCACGAGCCGCTGACCCACGGCGGTCACTGGCACGAGCTCTATGCGCGGCCGGATCAGCCCTGGCACCTGGAACTGGGCTGCGGCAAGGGCGGTTTTCTGGCCCAGATTGCCCCGGCCCATCCCGACATCAACTATCTGGGCATCGACATCACCGACAAGGTGCTGATTCTGGCCAAGCGCAAGGTGGAGGCCGCCTATGCGGCCCGGCAACTGCCCCCCGACAATGTGAAGATTGCCAGCCTGGACATTGAGCGGATGGGCAACGCCTTCACGCCGGAGGACCGGGTGGCTCGGATCTACATCAACTTCTGCAATCCCTGGAGCAAAAACGCTGGCAGCAACAAGCACCGGTTGACCCATCCCCGGCAGTTGCTGCAATACCGCCGCCTGATGGACGAGGGGGCCGAAATCTGGTTCAAGACCGACGATGACGATTTGTTCCGGGACAGCCTGAACTACTTCCCGGCCGCCGGGTTTGAGATCACCTGGCAGACCTTTGATCTGCACGCCGACGAGCCGGCCTGGAACCTGCGCACCGAACACGAAGGGATGTTCAGCGAACAGGGCATTCCCATTAAGGCGCTGATTGCCCGCAAGGGTCCCGACGAAACCGTGCGTTGGGTGGAACCCAAGGAGCTGGCTCGTCAGCAGGAGGCGGAAGATGCCACCGATTGAGAGCGTCATCCGCACGCTGTTCTGGTTCTTTTTGTACGGCATCCTGGGTTGGTGCGTGGAAGTGATCTACGCCGCCCTGAAAGAACACCGTCTGGTGAACCGCGGATTCCTTTGCGGGCCGCTGTGCCCCATCTATGGCATCGGGATGCTGGTGCTGCTGCACTGCATGCGGCAGTTCGCTGCCCGGGGCAGTACCCCGGGGGTCCTGACGGTGTTTGTGGTGGGCATGGTGCTGACCACCCTGCTGGAACTGATCGGCGGCTGGGTGCTGTTCAAGCTGTACCGCATCCGCTGGTGGGACTACTCCCACCTGAAGTGGAACCTGGGGGGCTACATCTGCCCGCAGTTTTCGCTGCTGTGGGGGTTGGGCAGTGTGATCATGGTCAAGGTCGTGCATCCTCTGCTGCTCCGCTCTGCCGGGGCGGTTCCGCTGCGCATTATGGCACCGCTGGACGCCGTCTTCCTGGTGTTCTTCCTGGTGGATGTGGGCGCCTCCACGGCGGCGGCCATCGGGCTGAACCAGCGCCTGCAGGAAATTGACGAACTGCGGGCCAAGCTGCGGATTTCCAGCGACAAGCTGACCGAATTGCTGGGCACCGGCGCCATGACCGCCGACACCCTGCTGGATGAGCAGAAGCTCCAGCTGGCCCTGGCCAAGCTGGAAAGCCGGGACAACGCTGCCGAACTGCGCGCCGAACTGACGGTGCGGGCCGATTTGCTGCGGGCCAAGCTGCGGGCCATTGACCTGGATAAGCTGGGCACCCGGCGTCTGCTGCGGGCCTTCCCCCGGATGCAGAGCCTGCGCTACGGCGAAACCCTGGCCTCCACCCGCGCCGCACTGGTGCACCTGCGCAAACTGGCGGGCAACGCCCGGCAGGCAGCCCGGCAAGCGGCCAGCAACGCCGCCGACAAACTGCGCCGGCCGGAAGAGTAATTCCACACACAAAAATGCCGCCCATTCCGGGCGGCATTTTTTCGTCTTTGTCAGCCTTTTTTGCGGTCAAAGGAAATCTGCAGCACCAGCCAGGCGGCTGCAATGCAGACCACCGCAATGAGGCCCAGCATCTGCCAGCAGTTCAGCAGGTTGGCGATGGTGGAATCGTACATGGGGCCGTCAAAGCCTGCCTTGAGCCAGGCCAGCCGGCTGTTCAGGTCGGTGGAAGCGCCCAGCGCCCCCATACCCCACCGGCAGACGATGACCGACGCGATGGACGCCGACACCCCGCTGAGGTTGAACATGATGCCGCTGAACACCACCTGGCCGATCATCACCACCAGCACCACCAGAATGGCGGTCTCGCCGCTTTTGAAGAGGGCAGAGATCAGCAGCCCCGTGGCGCTGGAAGCAAACAGCATGAGCAATACGGTGAGGAAGATCTCGGAATTGGTTTCAAACAGCAGGTGGTTCTGGGGCACATGGACCACGTTGACAAACCCGAAGGCCAGAATGGCCGCCTGGACGATTTCCACCACCAGTAGCACAAAGGCCTTGCTGAGTACCACCGCCAGCAGATTGACCCCCACCGAGGCTTCCCGCAGGATGATGTCCCGCTCCTTGCAGATCTCCCGGTAGGAATTCAGCGTGCCCATAAAGGCCGCCATGGCGCTGAGGATGAACAGCGCCGTGCGGCTGCCCACGTTGACCAGGTTGGAGGTGAAACAGTTGGGGTCCACCACCAGCCGGATGACAAACACCATGAAGGGGGCCTGCAGAATCAGGCTGGCCAGCAGCAGCTTGTCGTTCCAGATCAGGCGCAGGTTGCGCTGTACCAGCACGGTAAACTGGCGAAAGAATTTCATCACTTCGGTGAATCGCATCGCTTATCCGCCTCCTGTGCTGCCTCGGGCCAGGCCGCCACCAGGCGGTTGAACTCCGGCGTGGTAAAGTATTGCTGCCGGTACTGTTCCACCAGTTCCGGCACCCGCAGTTTTTCAAAGATATCGCTGGTGAGTTCCACGTCAAAATAGCGGTTCAGCTCCTCGGGCGGGCCGTAGTAGCACAGCACGCCGCCCGTGCCCAGAAAGGCGATTTTGTCGCAGAGATTGATGTTGGACATGTTGTGGGTGACCATGAGCACCGTGCAGTTCTGGTGGCTCAGCTTGCGGCACAGCTCCATCATGCTGCGGTCCAGATCGGGCGAAAGACCGCTGGTGGGCTCGTCCAGAATCAGCAGCCGGGGGCTGGCCAGCAGCTCCATCGCGATGGAAACCCGCTTTTTCTGCCCGCCGGAAAGCTGGGAGATCAGCGTCTTTTCCCGGCCGGTCAGGTCCACCGCCTCGATGGCATGGGCCACGGCGGTGGCAATCTCCTGCCGGCTGGCGTCGTGGGCAATGCGCAGCTTGGCCGTAAAGGTCAGGCTCTGTTCCACTGTCAGGTTGTCGTGCATGATGTCCCGCTGGGGCACATAGCCCAGCACCGCGTCAAAGGCGTTGCGGTTGCCCCGGGTTTCCAGACCGTCGAACCGGACACTGCCCGCCGTGCAGGGGTCCGTGCCGGTGATGCAGGTCAGCAGGCTGGACTTGCCGGTGCCGGACCCGCCCACCAGTACCACAAAGCTGTTGGGCTGAATTTCCAGGCTGGTGCCGTCCACGATGTTCAGCGGTTTCTGGGTGTTGCGGTCCTGGACGGTCTTGTAGACGTTGAGCAGCTGGACGCTGATACCGTTTTTGTGCTCGTGGTAATGCAGCAGGCCACCGGTGAAGGCAAACACCTGGGTGGGCACGTTGATGACGGCGCCGTTGCGCAGGGCAGCCCGGCTGACCGGCATGCCGTCCACATAGGTGCCGTTGGTGGAGCCCAGGTCCCGCACCTCGAACTGTCCGTCCCGGTAGACCACTTCGCAGTGGTGGCGGGACACCCGGTCGCTGACCAGTTTGATATCGCAGTCGTCACCGCGGCCGATGAGCACCCGCTTTTTGCGGCGCACATCCACCTCCCGCAGGACCGCCCCATCGGGCTGCTCCTGCCGGGGTCCGTCGGCGGCTCCCTGTACGGTGCGGATTTCCTCCACCCGGAAGGTGATCTCCTGGGTGGTGGCGTTGCCGTCGGTATTCAGGCCGATCACATCCCCCACCTGCAGGGCGCAGCTCTCCCCTGCCGTCAGGTAGCGGTTGTTGTACCAGGTATTGCAGTCGCTGGAATCGTCGGTGACCATCCACTGCCCGTCGGCACAGGAGATGGTGAACTGGCGGTCCCCCACGTTATTCCGGCGCAGCACATATTCGCACTGGGCGCTGCGGCCGAACCGATAGTCCCCCCGGCCGGAAGGCAGGGTAATCCGCTGTTTGTTGCGCTGTTCGGTGATCAGGAAAACAATCTCACTGGACACGGCGGCACCTCCTTACCAACGGAATCCGCCGCCGCAGAAAGGGACAAAACGCAGCGTGGCGGAGCCCAGTTTCAGTTCCTCGCCGCCGGTGAGTGGCTGGGGTTGCAGAACAGCCTGGCCGGCCAGGTAGCACAACTCCTGGGAGGAACCGGGCAGCAGCGTGAAGGCGTCGGTCTGATCGTCATAGACTACCACCGCCTGCCGCACCCCCAGCGGGGCATCGGCCTGCAGGGTCACCGGTGCACCGGTGCCGTCCAGTCCCAGAAAGCTGCGCCCGATGCCCAGCCGCAGGTCTCTGCCCCGGGCGGGTCCGTCCAGCACCACCAGCCAGCCCGTCACAGGCCCACCGGGGGTTCCTGCCTCGGCCGCGGTGGCTTCGTTGGTGCGCACAATGGCGGACTCGGTCTGCAGATCGGTATTGCAGTACGGGCAGGCAGGGTATTTGTCGGCGTCAAAAAAATGTCCCTGGTCGCATTTGGTCAGTTTCATGGCGTTTTTCCTCCTTGCCTTTCACAGCACCAGCCGGATGGTGGTACGGCCCAGGCGCAGGGTATCGTTATTTTGCAGGCGGTGCTCCCCGCCAATGCGTTCCCCGTTGACAAAGACCGGGGCTTCGGGTCCCAGTGTCTGTACCAGCAGGGATTCCCCCCGCACGCAAAGCAGACAATGCTGGGGACGCACTTTGGCATCCGGCAGGCACAGATCACACTGGGCGGCATCGCTGCCCAGCATCAGGCTGCTTTCCACCATGCCAGCCCAGCGGCTCTCGGCGATGGAGCCCCGCTGCCCCCAGAACAGGGTAACCCAGCGGCGGGGCAGCGCCGCACTTTCTCCGCTGCCGCCCAGCAGATGTTCGGCTTCGGCCTCCTGCTCGGCAGCCCGGTCCCGGCGCCGCAGACGGCGCCACTGCCAGACCAGCACCACCAGCACCACCGTGCTCACCAGCAGGGGGACGCGGAACCGGGACAGGTAAAATCCCTGGTCCCGCGGCCAGACAGCGATGGTAAAATCCGTCTGTTCCCGCAGAGAACTGACGTTGGCGGGCGAGATGCGGCTGGAAACCTTATTCAGCGCCACATGATAATCGCCCTTGTACAGGTCGGCGGTGGTCAGCGTGACGGTACGCCCGTCCTCACTGATCTTGATTTTTTTGATTGGCACCCGCCAGTTCCAGATATCGTTGGTGACCACCCGGTAAAACTGGGGGCGGGTGGCGTTCTGGTTGACGGCCTGGTTCATGGTCAGCTCCAGGGTGTTGCGGTTGAGCACCCGCACCTTGCTGACCTGGGGTTTTTCCATCCGGAAGCCCATATAA
>ERZ1643251.3658-NODE-3658-length-14017-cov-5.728979_pt1 | contig 14017 bp, 16 predicted proteins | sample MGYA00579261_ERZ1643251 | MGnify/ENA primary metagenome ERZ1643251 (study PRJEB29033, sample SAMEA4952267) | chicken gut metagenome | biome: Broiler Chicken; feature: Gastrointestinal Tract; material: Caecum | place: Ireland | collected 2018 | study: Broiler... | reverse complement strand
GCGAGCTCGCCCAATGCGAGGAAGCGGCAAAGGTTTACGGCAACGTCAGGGAGAGGATAGCGGTATTCCGCAAGACATTGGAGGAACACGCCGTACTTGAAGAATTCGACAGATATGTCTTTGAAAGCATTGTCGAAAAAGTAATCGTCGGCGGTTATGACGAAGAGGGCAACAAAGACCCCGAACTTATAACTTTTATCTATAAATCGGGCTTTAAGGACAGCTTGACATCGCACGATTTCAGAAGTCCGCGCAAGAGCTATGCTGCCCGAAAGCAATCGTATCACTCGTCTGAATACGAGGGCGAAAATGCGTGTCAAAATGGCGGCGGCGACACACGTCGAGACTATGGTGGTGCTACGTAAAATATGATTAGAAAAGTACCTCATGGTGCGGCAGGCAAAAAGTGTCAACGTTGGTGACACAAAGTAAAAAATTGATGCTTCGGAGGTTTTTGATGCCTGATGGCTGAGGGGATTAGCATGGTGACTATATGTAAAATAGGTATCGGTCAAAAATCAAAGGTTATAAAACTTTTGCTTGACATATTTTCAGGCGAACCGTGGAATGACGACTGGACTGACGGGCAAATCGACGCTTATGTGGAAGAACTGATGGGCAATAAAAATTCGTTGTGTTTCGGGCTGTTTAAAAACGGGATTCTGACCGGCATTGCCCTCGGCAGAATTAAAAGTTGGTATCAGGGAAAAGAATTTTTTATCGAAGAGTTCGGCATAAGTCCTTCTTTGCAATGCTCGGGGCTCGGGTCGGAATTTATGTGCGAAATAGAAAAGGCGCTTGCCGCCGAAGGGCTGTCGTATATAACTTTACTGACCGACAAGCGCGTTCCCGCCTATTATTTTTATTTGAAAAACGGATTTTCCGAGCAGAACGAAACGGTGTTCTTTGCCAAACGCATAAAAAAGGAAGACAAAGGCAATTAATGCGGAATATGCGCCGCGCGGCGCATCTGCAACTGCGGCGGGCGCAAAAATTTTGTGCCCGCCGCAGTTTTTCTGTAAGCGGTATTGATTTTATGCGGCTGTTGTACTATAATACTCTTATAAAAAGTAGTAGGGAGCTTTTGAAACGGGCAGATATTCGTAAACGGACGGCGGTGATTTTTTTGTCGCATTTTCGTTGCATTTAACGATTGCATAAGTTGCTGCGCGATATCAAAGAGCTGTTGCGGGGGTGAAATATGAATGTTGCAAATTATTTTTTGAATTTTATCATGCAGATGGTGTTCACGCTCGGCGTGATATTTTTATTCGGTGCGGTGATATCGCTGTGCAACGGCGCGTTTTACCGCAATCTCGGTCGCCGCGCCCACACGGTTTGTCTTGTCACGGGATTTATAGGCACGCCCGTGCACGAGTGTTCGCATGCGATTGCCTGCCTGATATTCGGGCACAAAATTATTAAAATCAAATTTTATGAGCCGGACGCGGCAAACGGAGTGTTGGGGTATGTGCAGCACACCTACAACCGCAAAAGCCTGTATCAGCGCATAGGCAACCTGTTCATAGGCATAGCGCCCATAATAATAGGCGCTTTGATACTCGCGGGATTGCTGTATCTTCTTCTGCCCGAACTCTTTTCAAGTGTGTCCTCAGAGATTGCAAAAATAGATTTGCTCAACGATTTTTGGTCTTCGCTGGGTCATATATGGCGGTCTTTTGCCGCTATGTTCTCCTATGTCGGCGCGTGGCAGTGGTGGATTTTCGTGCTTGCAGGCAGCTTTATAGCCACCCATATGACCCTTTCCCGCGCGGACATAAAGGGCGCGCTTTCGGGGCTTGTAGTGTATGTTGCTCTCTTTTTAATCGCCGATCTCGTGCTTATTCTGGTCAGCGAAAACGCGCTCGCCGCTTTTACGGGCGCCGTTGTCGCGGGCGGAACGTTTATGTTATTTTTCTTCTGCATATTCCTCGTTATTTCGCTCATATTGCTCGCCCTGTCGTTCATAACCCGCGGGATATCCCGGGCAAGAAGATAACAGATATATAATCGGATTGTTGAAATATTGATTTTTTTCAAAGAAACCTGGCGGGCAAATCAAAAAGCGAGTCGATAGTTGCGACTCGCTTTTTATAATATAATTTTAAAAACGCATTTTATTTTATATCTGTTCGCCCTATTAAATAGTCGACGGAACACCCGAAGAACTCGGCGAGGCGAACCATATTCTCCGTGTTGGGAATTTTTCCCTTGCTCCACTTAGATACCGCGGAATTTCCGATTTTGCAATATTTCGCCAAAGAATATTTTGTGCAGCCCTTCTCATGCATCAGTTGTTCAAAGCGAGTCAGAAAACTTACGGGATTTTGAGGTTTTACAAAGGTTTTATCTTCCGTGATGCCTATCAGGTAATCGACGGAGCATTGAAAGATATCAGCTAAAAGAATATAGCTTTTAATCGAGGGCAGATATGTTCCGCTCAGCCAATAATATATTTTTGATTCGGAGATATTAAATTTAACGGCAAAGCTGTTTATGTTTAATCCCGTTTGAGTGAAATATTCGGCAAAGATGTCCTGTAAATTGTTTTGAAACTTGCTTTTGCTCATATCATATAATATCCTTTGAACCTATTTTCCCATTTCGGGACGTTAATTCGATTGATTTCCAACTTAGGACGTTATATAATATGCGTATAAGGGAAAATTTTTATAAACTGATGGTTTAAGCTCGGGGCGGACTTTATTCCTCAGCGAGTAAACATAAAGGAGCGCACGGACGATGACTGACGAAGAATTGCGGGAAAAGTATTGCGGAGCATATAAATACCTGAACGGCAAGGGGATATACGATTTGCGGTGTCTGGCAATGGCGTTGGGCGTGGCAAAACCGACTGCGTTGCCTAAAAAAGAAATTATTATGGGAATTCTGAAAGCGGCGTCCGGAGAAGAGAGATCTTCATGCAAATCGGCTCGCGGTGCTCGTCCGAAGGCGCGGGCGGCGACGGTTGAAGAGATGGACGAGTTGATGGACTACTTTCAGGATACAGCGCAAAGAGGCGCCGAACTCAAATTGACGGCAGCCGAATTGACCGCTTTGGCTGAACTGGTGTATATGGGAAATTATGTGGTTGACGTCGGCAAAAAGTAAGGTCAAGGGGGAGAAAAATACTCCGAGGTTTCGCATAAAATTTTTCAGAATTTTTATGCCGTCAGAAACAGAATCGCAGATATGGCTTATATGGGAGAATACGAGGCTGCAAATGCAAGGGATATATTGGACGGCAGAACACAAATCTATATAGCGCAATTTGAAAAATGCGCTTTTCGTAAAAAGCTTTCCGAAATTTTTGAAAAGATTGAAGATTTTTTGTCGGATAAATAAAAGCGGGAGGATGAAGCGCGCCTTAAAAGTCTTGTCGGCTTAGGGATGCGGTTTTCGGGCAGAATATCAAAGGCGCGAAGATATGCTTCACAATATCCCTGCGTTAACATTGGCGGAGGGGGCGCAAAAGTTTTGCGCCCCCTCCGCAGTTTTTTTGCATGAACGGCATTGATTTTATAGGTTTATTATACTATAATATTTTTAATTAAAGACGTGAGGGGAATTTTGAAACAGATTGATATTCAAAAGTGGATGACGTATTTTAAGGTTCGCGTTCTCGGGGCTTTTAAGGAACGTGTCGTTTTTATCGGCTTGCAGGGAAGCTATGGCAGGGGCGAACAAACGCCGACGAGCGATATTGATGTCGTTGTAATACTCGACATAGCGGAATTTTCTGATTTTCAACTGTATCGCGCCGTCCTTGACCAAATGCAATTCAGACATCTGGTTTGCGGTTTCGTGGCTGGTATGCCGCAGTTGTTCGCCTGGGAAAAGTATGATCTGCTGCAACTTTACCTCGATGCCGTTCCGTATTTCGGTAGCCTGGATTTTCTGAAAGAATGTTTTACGCAAGAAGATGTAAAAAGAGCCGTCCGCATCGGTGCCTGCAATGTCTTTCATGCGGCATTGCATAACTTTTTACACGCAAGGGATAGGTCTGCGATCAAAGATATTTATAAGGCGGCGCGGTTTGTGGTGCGGTTGAAACATTACCGCGATACAGGTGTTTATGTGCCCGCAATGAAAGAGCTGATTAAAGTCGCAGGCGCAGAGGATAATTGTATTCTTGCAATCTGTGGGCAGACGTTTGCGGGCAACGATGAAAATGAATTCGCGCAAAAAAGTAAAACTCTCATTGAATGGGCGGGAAATATTATAAAAAACGCGGCATAAAGGAGGCTCAATGAAGAAAATTTTTATACACGGTTCGGGACATAAGGCGGCAAGCTGGAATAAAACCGTCTGTCTGATGGACAATAAAGAAGATATACTCTGCCCCGAGCTTTCCGATATTCTCGGCGACAGGCAGGCGACTTACCATAATCTGTATTCGTGTTTTTCGGATTATTGCAATGCCGCGGACGGGCGCGTCCATTTGTGCGGCCTTTCGCTCGGCGGCATATTGGCGCTGAACTATGCCTCGGACAATCCTCAGAAGGTTGCGTCCCTCGTTCTCATCGGCGCCCCGCACAAAGTGCCTAAGGCGGCTTTCGCTTTGCAGAATTTAATTTTCAGGTTTTTGCCTGAATGCATGTTCGATACGATGGCTTTCGACAAGAAAAATACTTTTGCCCTGGGCAATACAATGAAAAGATTGGATTTTTCGGACAGAGTGCAAAACGTAAGCTGTCCCGCAATGATAGTCTGCGGCAAAAAGGACGGCGCAAACTTAAAGTCGGCGCGATATTTCGAGAAGAACATTAAAGGCGCAAATTTAAAAGTGCTTGAAGATGTCGGTCATGTCGTAAACGAAGAAAATCCCGAAGAACTGGCAAATATTCTCAATGCCTTTTACGGCGGGTTGTAAAAGCTTGTGCAAATTGTTTTTTCTTCGTGACGAAAAATTTCAAAAATTTTTTGGGTACAATGTCTCTTTTCGGGGCGCACGGTCGTTTTATAAGTGAAGGCTCATAGAGCCGTCGGAGAGAATATCCATGAATACAGCAACTGAAAAGTTCATAAAGGATGCCGTAGACAACTACTCGGACACCGTTTTCCGCGTGGCTTTTCAGTACACGAAAAACCGTCGCGATGCAGAGGACATCTTGCAGGAAGTCTTTCTCATACTCGTAAAAAAGCGACCGCAGCTATACGGCGGACAGCTAAAAGCGTGGCTCATACGCGTTGCCATAAACAAAAGCAAGGATTACCTGCGGGCGTCGTCGCGGCGTGCGGAAGTGCGCTTTTACGAGCAGCAGCCCCAACCGCGCGACGATTACAGCGAAGTTTTCGAAGCTTTGGGAAAACTGCCCGAGCGCGACCGCAACGCGCTGTATCTGCACTATTACGAGGGCTACACCGCCCGCGAAATTGCCGGTATTCTGGGCGGAACCGAGCGCTCTGTCACAAAGCGGATTTGCAGGGCGCGCGAAAAACTCAAAAATTTTTTGGAGGAGTAAATTGCCATGAAATCGAAGTTTACCGAAGCGTTCGACTCTCTCGCCTCAGACGGGCAGACAAAGCTTTACAGAACGCAAAAAATTCTGTCTGCATGCGGCGATACCTCACAGCCAGAAATGCCCAAATCAAAATATATTGCAAAGTCCCGCGTTTCGGGCAAAAGGTGGGTGGCACTGCTCGTTGCCGCCGTCATCTTCATCGCTGTAATCGTGTCGATGATAATAGGTTTCGGTTGGGGTAACCGCGGCGCTTTCGGAATACTGTCCCTTCTTAAAGATACTTATGTGAATATGGACGGCGTGGCGGCTTTCGGCGTATGGAATGCTCCCGATTCGTCGTCGGATACGGCATATATCTCGGATGTTGGCGTCCTGCGCGCGGCTTCGGCGTCGGCCGATGAAGGGACGGCAGAGGACGGTGAAATAATTTCGGGCGATTGGAGCGATGATGACCGCTACGACTGGGAGTCCGATTACGACTGGGATCCGACAAAAGCGAACGTCCTTATTGCTTTCAACGACGACGGCACAATTTCCGAAGTCGTTTACGAGCGCACCAACGGGCGCGGGCAGATCAGACAGGACAGCCTGGGCAACGCCACAAAGGTCTATGTTTCGCGCAATTTCACTTATGTCGAATACGTCAGCGACGACGAGTGGAGGTGGTGGAACGAAAGGGATTATATGCAGAGCATGTCTGCCTATAACGGAACGAACTTCGGCTGTCACCACGAACGCATACAGACGGTAGTCATACACAACGCCACGGGCAAGGTGTTCGCGCTCAACGATATAATCGAACAGGTAAACCAATATTCGGGCGATATAAATCACACGCTGTACGTTCAGCCGTTAAAGGACGATACTCTTTATGTCAAACCTTTGTACGGCAATTACATTCCTCAATGGTACAACGTGCGGTATGACGAAAACGCGCAGTCGGTTTATTACGAGCTTGTCATTCCGCCCGAGGTCGTGAAGAAGTGGGATTACCGTGTATCGGCAGTTCGGCACGATATATACGGGCAGCAATACATCCTTGCCGGTGCAGACTACGGAGGCATCCCTGCGGGTGCGGGAATAGTAAATCTGCCGTCGTATATCATATACGGAAATTCTATGATAATAACTGCGGAGAACGGCGTGTCCATCGGCTCTGACGGAAGGGTATACTGTTTCGACGGCGGCGCTTTAAAGGTGTTCGGCAAAAATTTTGCACTCACGCCCGTATCCCCGGATACCGAGGTCGTGTTCGAGGGTATATTTGCTCCTTTTATCACGGGCGATCGCGCGGGATTTGACTGCGACGGCATAAACTACACGTTGAAGGGCGGATATCTCTTCTCTATGTTCGGTGAAGTATGGAAGGTGGGTGAAGGCGGATATTTAACCGCTTGCCAAAGGCTCGAAGGTTCTTTCCCTGCGCGCGTCAACGAAGGCTATCTCATAGGCGGCGAGGTTATAGGTTTTGTCGATACTGAGGGCTCGTCCAATAATTCACCCATAAACGGCAGGTTGGTTCATATACAGTTCAATGTTGCGGACGGCCAGCCTTCGGCGAGCATAACCCATATAATAGACGCCAGCGAAATATCTTGCGACGGCACATATATGTATTTCGAGCAGAACGAGGCGCCCTATACAACCGGGCGCGGCAATACAAAATATTACTTTCTGACAGTCAAAGACGGCGTTCCTTACGCCGAACACTTCGCCAACGGGCATAATGGCGGCATGACCGGTCTTGTAAAACCCTTAACTCAGCCCGTTCTGCGGTTCTGACGGCAATATGTTTTACAATATCCCTTCTTAACCATCGGCGCGGCGGGCGCAAAGTATTTGCGCCCGCCGCCCCTTGGTTTTTATTTTACGATTGGTTTCTTTATTTATTGTCGTTGTTTTTTGCCGTTTTTATCGCAATATAGCGCATGATTGCGCCCAAAACCATGCCCGCCGCAGACACCGCAAGGGCGAGGATAAAGTACGAAAGGTCGCTCGGCAATTCAAATTGACCTATGGATATCATATGTGCAACGTCGTACGTCAGATATTGCGAAAGCTGGTGCATTATGGCGAACAGCAAACAGAACAGCCATTTCAGCTTGCCATACATATCCGTCGCGCCCATTATTGCCGCGATTATAAACATTATCAGCGGCAGCGCTATCCATTGTACAACCAATCCGTATCCGAACGCGTCTACTCTCAGCCCCGCCCAGAACATGATCAGCGCTGCTGTCCATGCAAGCAGATAAACGCACGGCACGATTGTTTTTAATATTATGCTTCTTTTTTTGACTGCATTGGTGCTTTCTTCAAGATACTCAATATAATCGTTCATTTTTTGCTCCTCGGGCGCGCTGCCCTCTGCGGGTTCGTCCTTCAACAGGTGGTCGAGGCTTACCTCGTATAAATCGCTCATCTTCACCACGCTGACAATATCGGGGTAGGTTTTTCCGTTCTCCCAGTTAGACATAGTCTGCCTGCTCACCCCGAGTTTGTCGGCGGCATCCTCCTGCGTAAGGTGCGCCTGCACTCTTGCATTTTTGATTTTTTCGTTAATATCCATGGCTGTCACCTGCATATATAATACCCCTGCGGGGCGGAATTGTCTATCAAACGCGCTATACGCGGGGCGTTTTGTCGTGTCAAAATGCTTTTACATGGGCAAAATTGCGCCCGTCTGAAACGCGTTCAAACCCGCGCGCCCGCCGCACGGCGGGCGCGCGGCAAACATGTGCGCAGTTTTTCAGGTTACGCAAAATAACGGTTGCCCGCACAATATATGCCCGCCAACCGCAATATATCATGGTTTTAATTGTAAAGTGTAATATTTTTGTATTGATATTGACACCCGCGCCCGCGTATGATATAATTGTTACAGCATCAATTTACAAAATCCGACTTTTAAGGAGTGTACATAAAAATGGATTGGTTTTTAAACCTCACGGCGGCAGAAAAGACGTATTTTATAATCGCCGTAGTCGCCAGCGTGTTCCTCATTATACAGATTATAATGATGTTGTTCTCGTTCGGCGGCGGCGACTTCGACGTCGACGATGTTTTCGACGGCGATGTGGATACCGACGGCGGGCTTTCGATTTTTACCGTCAAATCGATGACGGCGTTCTTCGCCCTCGGCGGTTGGTGCGGCTTTGTTTCGCAGACGTTTATGCCCGAAAATCTTTGGGCGCCCATACTCATAGCTTTCGCCACGGGTGCGGCGGCGCTCTTCGGCGTTGCCTTTGCAATGCGTTCGATAGCAAAAATGCAGTGCTCGGGCAACCTCGTCAAGTCCAACCTCGTGGGAACGACGGCTACCGTATACGTCAGCATACCCGAAGGCCGCACGGGCAGGGGCAAAATAACCCTGACCGCGCAGGGCAAGTATATGGAAATCGACGCTGTGACCGACGGCGAAAGAATTCCCGTAGACAGTACGGTCGAAATCGTGGAATACTCTTCGGATTTCGCCGTGGTAACAAAAAAATAACAACTGAAATTTGTGCGCTGTTGCGGCTGTTCTGATGTGGTCGCCGCGGTATATAACCGCGCCTTTCAAATACAGTATTTCCCGTTTGACCGGGAATGTGCAGGCGGCGTTCATATTTTTTGTCAAGGAGAGATTTAATATGACAGAAGCAATCATTGCGGTAGTGGTGGTAGTAGTTTTGCTGTTGGTGCTCATCGTGCTCACCGTCGCCGTCCGCTACAAAACCTGCCCGCCCGACAAGATAATGATCATCTACGGTAAGTTGAAACCGTCGTCGGACGGCACTTACAGCTCGGCAAAGTGCATTCACAGCGGCGCCGCGTTCGTCTGGCCCTTCTTCCAGAAGTACGCCTTCATGGATCTGACGCCCCTGTCCATTTCGGTCGACCTCAAAAACGCGCTCTCGAAGCAGAATATCCGCATAGACGTTCCCTCGATATTCACCGTCGGCATATCCACCGATCCATCGATAATGCAGAACGCCGCCGAAAGACTGGGTATGCTCAAAATGTCGCAGATAAGCGATCTCGCGCGCGACATAATTTTCGGTCAGCTCCGCCTCGTGATCGCAACCATGAACATCGAAGAGATCAACTCCGACCGCGATAAGTTCCTCGAAGCTATTTCGCGCAACGTCGAAGGCGAGCTCAAAAAAGTCGGTTTGAGCCTTATAAATGTAAACGTAACCGACATTTCGGATGAATCGGGCTACATCATAGCCCTCGGCAAGGAGGCGGCGGCAAAGGCTATCAACGACGCCCGCATATCCGTCGCCGAAGAGGACAAAAAGGGCGCCATAGGTCAGGCAAACGCCAAAATGGAGGAGCGCATACGCGTAGCCGAAGCCGAATCTACGGCTATCGACGGCGAAAACAAGGCCAAGGCAGAAATCGCTCTGTCGCAGGCGACCCTGCGCGAAAAGGAAGCGGAGGCGTTAAAACTCGCAGTCGCGGCTGAAAAGGTTCAGGCGGCAAAGGCGCTCGAAGAGAGCTATTCCGCCGAACAGGCGGCGGAAGTTGCCCGCGCCTCGCGCGAAAGGGCGACAAAGGAAGCCGACATAATTGTCGCCGCCGACATCGAAAAGCAAAAACTCGAAATCGAGGCGGAGGCGATCGCCGAACAGACGCGCAGAAAGGCGCAGGGTGAAGCGGACGCAATCTTCGTCAAGATGGACGCCGAAGCGCGCGGCGTGCGCGAAAAGCTTACCAAACAGGCAGAAGGTATGGACGCCCTCGTCAGGAGCGCGGGCACCGCGCCCGACGCCGTGCGTCTGCTCATCGCCGACAAGCTCGAAGCCATCGTCGCCGAACAGGTCAAGGCGATTTCGGGTGTAAAGATAGACAAAGTCACCGTCTGGGACGGCGGCGAAGGCAAGGACGGCAAAACGTCTACGGCAAATTTTTTGTCGGGGCTTTTAAAATCGCTGCCTCCCCTCGAAGAAATTTACAACATGGCGGGGCTGTCGCTTCCCTCTATAATCTCGCCCGTAAAAAAGGATGAGCCCGAAGCTCCTCCCGCGCCCCATGAAGGCGCCGGAAAGCAGCCGCCCGAAAAACCTCAGCCTGCCCCCGACGACAAGAAAAGAAAATAATTGACCGCATAATATTGCGGTTAAACGGGCAAAAAAAGATAGCTAAAAGCGCCGCCCGAATGGGCGGCGCTTGCTGCGCCTTTGCTTTTTATCCGGCGTGCCGTTTGCGTAAATTATTCGCAATAACAACTTTGGCGCTCGGAATGGGAACGCCCGTTCCGAGCGCCAAAGTTGTTATTGAATATAAATTAATTAGGTGTTCCCGAAAAGTGTGCTATTTATAATCTGTCATTTCGACCGAGCGACAGCGAGTGGAGAAATCTATCAGTAAAGTAAGAAATAAAGTGAGATTTCTCCATGCGTTCGCTTTGCTCACTTAGTCGAAATGACGTATTTATTTAAAGTTAAACACCTTTCAGGCACTCTGAAATTAATTTCGGGTATTGACATACCGCCGCCGCGGTGTTATAATTTAATTAATAATAAATATTAATAAGTTTGCACTTTGCGATATAAACGGAGGATTATGATGAAATACGAATGTCCCGTATGCGGCTACGTCTATGACGAGCGCGAGCAAGGCAGGGCGTGGGACGAGCTGCCCGACGACTGGGAGTGCCCCATTTGCGGCGCTTCTAAGTCAGTTTTTAAGCCCGTCGGCTCGCCCGAACAACCAATTCGCGAACAATCGAGCCACAAGCATTTTGCGCCGCCCGGACATGGCTCGGCTCAGCCGTCCGACAGCGATGTAAAGCTTACCCCCGGCGAACTTTCGGCAATATTTTCCAATCTCGCCCGCGGCTGCGAAAAGCAATACAAGGACGAAGAGTGCGCGCTGTTTGCCGAGCTCGCCGCGCACTATGCATCCCTCGTCCCGCCCCAAGGCGGCGGGCTGGAAGAGTTGACCGAGGCGGTCAGGCGCAACGCCGACGAACAGTTTGCCTATACAAAGTCGGTTGCGGCGGAAAACGGCGACAGGGGAGCGCTCCGCTCCCTCGTCTGGGGCGAAAAGGTCAACACGGTTCTTAAATCGCTGATAGAGCGGTATGTGCGCGACGGCGAAGAGTTTTTAAAGGGCGCAAATATCTGGGTGTGTTCGATATGCGGCTTCATCTATATAGGCGATACCCCGCCCGAAATCTGCCCCGTTTGCAAGGTTCCGTCGTTCAGGTTCGAAAAAGGGGGTGAGCCGTCATGAAAGAGTATGCATACCGCAATTTAAGGCTGTGTACAAAGGACTGCCTTTGCCTTTACGTCTGTCCGACCGGCGCCACAGATACGGAGAGCAGCATCATAGACCCGGATAAATGCATCGGCTGCGGCGCGTGTGCCAAAGCCTGCCCGAGCGGTGCAATCAGTTTAGTACCCGCACGTATGCCTCCCCAGCAGGTAAAGACCGACGAGGTGGCGGTTGCAATGAAAGTTCTCGCCGCCGATAAAGTGCGGCAGGAGGCGTTGGCAAAGGGGCTTGCAGGCGCAGCCCGCGGCGAACTTTCGCGGCTCGCCGTAGCCATAGCGCGCTCATGCCGGCTCACCGCCGAAGATATTTACAGGGAGGCGGGCTATATGCTCCCCCAAAGCTCCAACGCGCATGAATTGTTAAAGCAAATTGCACTTAGCGGCGACGAATACGCCGCAAAGCGCGCCGCGCGCCTTATGGAGCTTCTGCCTGTAAACGATTAATATATAATTTATGTCCTGCGGCGCCCGCTCACAGCGGGCGCCGCTTTCATGACATCTTTATCCATACTTTAAGTATATTGTGTTGTCAATTCAGGCATTGCGGGGCAGTATACGCCCCCGCAATGCCTTTTTGCATTTTAATGTCGCGCGCTATGGACAAAGCGGACTTTTTGTGGTATAATGCGGATATGAACGACATAGCATTTGCGGGAACGCCCGCCGAGGCGGGCGAACATAAACACAGGGGGTGGGAGATACTCTGCCCCTCGTCTCGCGGCGAAATGGCCGCGGGCGGCGCGGTTATTGAATATAAGCGGGGCGATGTTATAATCGTCCCCAGGCAGGTGTTGCACTCCAACGACGGCGTGCAGCTGTCGTGCGTAATCGAAAACGCCATGATAGCCCCTTCGGGCGTGCGTGTAATATCGGGTGCGCCCTCCGCCGACCTTGCGTGGGCGTGCCGCCGCGCGGAGTGGTACGCTTCGTCGGATATTTCCAAAAAACAGGTCGTCCTCGACGGGTTGGGTGCGTTTATCCGCTCGCTCGTCGCGGCATACTGCGGGGGCAACGACTTTTCTCCCGCAGTAAAAAACGTGCTCGCCGAAATCGAAAAGGGGCTTTCCGATCCGCTCTTTTCGCTCGAAAATTCAATAAAATCGCTGCCCCTCAACTACGATTACGTGCGCAAGCTCTTCAAAAAGGAGGTGGGGCAAACGCCCCTCGAATATTTAACGGCAAAGCGCATGTCGCTCGCCCGCGAAATCATCCTCTCGGGCATAACCAACCGCTATTCAAACTATACAATTTCGCAGATAGCCGAAATGTGCGGCTTTGCAGAGCCTTTGTATTTTTCGCGCGTGTTCAAAAAGTATTACGGCGTATCCCCCACGGAATATGCTGCAAATAAAAAATGATATAAGAAAAATTTTGCGCGCCGCCGACCATATGGTCGGCGGCGCGCAAGCCTTAAATAAATTCCGCCGCAGCAAACGCCGCGGCGGAATTTATAGTTTATTTCAGTAATCAGTCCTGCCGAGCAGGTAGTCAGTCGTCGTGTTCAACGCGTTGGCAAGTTTTATAAGCATATCAAAATTACATTCACGCTGACCGAGTTCCCAATACGAAATATTCCTTTCAAAAGTCTGGCACGCTTCGGCAAGTTGTTTGCGCGACATCCCGCTGTCCAGTCTCAGTTCGCGCAATCTTTCGGCAAACTTGTTCATAGCATTATTATGAAATAAAATATTTTAAAATACTTGACATGGAACAAAATGTTCCATATAATAAAAACAAGGAATATAATGATATCGAAAGTTATAACATATTAGGCTGGTTCAGCAAAAAAATAAGGAGTACTTTATGAAAAATTTATCGGATAATTTACGCAAAAAAATGTGTGAGAATGTCGGCGATAAGGTTTCTGAGGAGGATATATTATATTCTTTGAAGCCTCTTATCGATGAATGTTTCGGGGGCGACTGCACCTGCGACGGCAAAGAAATTACGTACGTTTTGCCTGGCGGCGAAAAGTTCGCGATAAAGGTAAAAAAGGTTTAATGCCCGCCGCTGCGCGCGGTCTGAGGGTTAAAAGCAAAGCCGCCGCGGCATTTTGCCGCGGCGGCTTTGCTTTAAGCGGCGCAACCCGTTGCGCCGCCGGGATTTGCAGTTATTTTTATAAAAATTTTTTAAGCTTGCTTTCAAAGCTCTCCTCGGTGGTTATAAGGTCGCAAAGCAGCTTTTTTACCTCTTCACCCATGACGTGCTCGCCCTCGGCCATGGTGGTCTTTAACGAGGTTATGCCCGTCACTGTGCCGCGTATCATCATCTGCGCTATGTTCGAGCGAG
>ERZ1643251.3657-NODE-3657-length-14021-cov-8.473793_pt1 | contig 14021 bp, 5 predicted proteins | sample MGYA00579261_ERZ1643251 | MGnify/ENA primary metagenome ERZ1643251 (study PRJEB29033, sample SAMEA4952267) | chicken gut metagenome | biome: Broiler Chicken; feature: Gastrointestinal Tract; material: Caecum | place: Ireland | collected 2018 | study: Broiler... | reverse complement strand
TCCACTTCGCCTGGTGCGTATGACGGTTCTTGCATTGAAGAAATCTCTGCGCGGGTAAAACTAAGTGCGCCAAAACTTAGCACAAATGCAAAAACTAATACAAAACTTGATAACAAACAAATAAGTTTTCTTTTCATACGCTTTTACCCTTGATTATAATTTAACATATTTTTTAAAAAAAATAAAATGAATACGCATAATTTTTATAAAACTTCAAAATAAAGTTCAACTTTTAAGGAAATTCCACCGCAAGAAAGGTTTACGTTGTTAAAATGAAGCGTAAAATTTTTCGTGTTACTATTTAGTTTTTTATTTAAATTTAATACGTAAGGCTCATTTTTTATTTTAACTTCATATTGAAAATCTCCAAATTTAAAATTATTTATCATGTTTAAATAAATTATATTTTGAAAATTATTGTTAATATTTTTAAATTCAAAATTTTGCAAATTATAGCTATATTTTTTATTTTTAATTAAATAAATTTCGTTTTCAATTAAATTTATTTTATTAGAGCTGTTTTCAATAGAAAATTCTAGCACTTTAATTGCATTTTTCCCATTATTTTTATATAAAAAATTATTACTTCTAGCAGAAATAATACTTGTTGGCATAATGGTTATTTCCTTTAAAATAACGGTGTTTTCCGCGCTTGCATACGCAAAAGTGGCGTTAAAATTTAAAAGAAAAATAAGGCTTAAAAAAAATAATATTATCTTTTTCATAATAATATTATTTTTCTTTTTTATATTTTTTAAACGGGTTTTTCTTTATTTTTTTTCTTTTTAATAAAATAAACTAAAAACATTATGCCCGTGGCTAGTAAAGACACCCCTAAAAGTAAAGCGTACCAAACTTCTGTTCTTGCATTTACAACGTATAAATTTATTTCGCGCTCTAAGTTGTCTTCTTCTATATCCCAAATGTGCATATAGTAGCCGTCTTGCATTTCTATTCTGTCTGCGTCGCTATGAAGCCTAGATTGCGGTGTAACATAGGTGTAAGTAAGCTCTGTTTTTGGAAGGGTAAGCTCTGGGTTCACGCTATGCACGATATTTTCAAATTGCGTTCGCATATAGCTTGTGATAGGCTCTCCACTTACCGTGCTTGCAAACACCGTTTTAGATGACGTGGTGGTTTTGGTAGTAAAGAAGTTATTTTCCACTTTGGGCTCTGTGGGTTCGGCGTCTTCTGAGTTATAGAAGTAGCTTCTAATGCTGGAATTTAAGTAGTTAAATTCTAGCACCACGTAGCTATCGCTATAATACTGCTTTGTAGACACGCCACTTTTTAAAGTCTGCTTATTTTCCGGAAGCACGCTTTCGTCCGCGTCCACTTTGGCGTCAAACTGCGCCTTCCTTGCGTCCATTTCTTGTTCGGCTAGTTGCATTACTTGGAGTCTAATTTCATTGAAGTCATCTGTGCTTACGCCCTGGTCGTAGAAATATTGATGGTCTACGGGAAGATAAATTCTTTCCGTTATAACGCCGTTGGAGTTTATTATAAGTTGATAGTCCACTGCCCCGCAGCCGCCGAGCAGTGATACCATACATATTAAAGCTAGTGTTAGTAAAAATTTTTTCATAATGTCCTTTAAAGTTTTAGTTAAGGGGCAAAAACGCCCCTTAAACTATTATTATTCATTATTTTACAATTTAATCCATGTTATTGTAAAGCAATTCTTCCGAAGTTTCCCAAACAAATATTGGATAGCCGCCGTTAAGGTTTTCACCTGCAACGTCTGCTATGAAGGCGTTGTCGCCATTATTTAGCCTGTCTACAAAGCCTTCGTCCATGTAATCTGAGAGATAAATGCCTGTTGCAAATATTGAAGAATACATATTTCCTATTGCAGAAGTTGAAGCCGCACTATAATAGTTATTTCTTTCTGAAATAGAGCTCTGCAAGCGCCCGATAATTGCGCCGTAGGAAAGAGTATCGGAAACGCCGCCCGCTGGTGACGTAATAACCTGAGTAGCATAGCTGTTTGTAATGTTGTTGTTTGCTGAGTATCCAACTATACCGCCAAGTGATACGCTAGTATGGTTACCGCTCAATGTTACCGTGCCCGTTGAATAGGTGTTAACAATTACCGAGTTAACTGCGTTCTGCGCTACAATTCCGCCTATTTGAACGTCTGCCACGTTAGAATTTATGCTTAGCGAGCCTTTGTTGTAGCATTCGTCTATGCTGCCCGAGTTAGAAACTGCAATACCGCCCAATCTTTGAGCAATTCTTGCGCCGTTGAGCGAAATATCTCCAACGTTACCGCTTTGGTAAACGATTGCAGTAGTTCTTGCATTGGAGTAAACTATTGCGCCTGCGTTTGCAATGTTGGTTGCCGTGAAGCTTGCCATGCTTACTACTCTTTCAATTCTACCGTAGTTACTGTATACGAAGCCTGCGTAGTTTATGCTAGCGCTGCTTGAAGAGATATGAACGTTTTCAAGTACGCTGTTGTATACCGAACCGCTGTTATTTAGTGCTAGCGACGCGAAAGTAATTGTAGAGTTAGAAGAATTTAGTGTTACGTCTAGCCTTACATTTCTAACAGCGCCGTTTTCGCCTATTGTGTTAATTAAACTTGCGTTAGAGCCAGAGTTTGCAATAGTGTACGTTAGTTTAAAGTTATTGCCGTCGTATACGTTTTTAAAGGTATTTACAAAGTAGCCGTTTATTGTGCTTTCAATTTCTATATCTGCTGTTTGACGGAAGGTATAGGTAGTTTCGCCGGATACTTCTTCGCCGCTTTCGTTTTCGTAGGTCGTCATGTAGGAGTATTTTGTTGCACGAAGAGCAATATTTAAGAAGTCTGTACTATTTGAAATTAAGTATGGGTTTGCCGAGCTACCGTGGTCTGCCGTGCTAAGTTCGCTAACTGTAAATAAGTTAAATTCAAACGGTGTGTACTCATTTACTTCGTCTTCCGCTTTGTAGTAAGTTTCCGAAGATACAAGTGCGCCTTGGTTATCCGGAGTTTTCCTTACAGAAATTCTATGCGTGCCCATTTCAAACGGAGCGTAATAGATGTATCTATCCGCGCCAATTAGTGCGCTGTAATCCTCTCCGGAATGCGAGCCGGACGGAATTATGAACTTGTAACTTGAAATTACATTTCCTTCGTCGTCTAATAGTTCGTCAAGAACTATGTAGCCGTAGTAGGTTGAACTTTCTGGAATTAGTTCGTCTTTCCAGTAGAATTCTTGCCTTTCTTCGTCTAGAAGTATGGCTTCTACTGGCTCTGGCGTGTTGAAGTTATCTCTATCCGACCAGTTAGATTTTAGCCACCTGGTGTTAGACTCGTCTAGAAGCACAAGTTGAACTTGATATTCAAAGGAAGTAACGCCGCCTAGTTTAGAAATATCTAAGGTGTAGATTACTGTGTTTTCTTCCCCTGCTATATAGTCAAGTCTTCCAAAGTTGTAGGTGTTCCATGGAGTAGAAGAATCTGACCCAATAGCACGATAGCGGATTTCAAAGCCAAAGTTGAACGTGCTTGAAAGTGCTTGAAGCGCGGAGCTGTTTAGTTCTACCCTAATGTAGTTACCGTAATCTTCGTCGCCGTAAGGATATACGCCTTCGTTCATTAACATGCTTTCAAACCTTACTAAGCTTACCGTTCTTAGAACAACTGGGCTAGACGCGCTATCTGCGTAAACGCTGTTACTTGAACTTAGGTAAGAATCTTTACCATTTACTTTAACCTTAACGTAGTAGCTGAGTCCGTCCGTTAGAACTTCGTCCCACCACTTAGCGTAAAGCGTTGTGCCGTCGAAGGTAGCGTTAACTGTTACCACGTTTTGTGTGAAGTTTTCGTCTGTTGCAAAGGTTAAAATGTAGTCTAGGTGCTTTTTAAGTTCAAAACCGTCTTCGTCCGTTTCTGTAACAAAATCCCAAACTATCATGCCGTCTTCTATTGCAAGCCCGCTAGACACGTACATGTCTGCTGTTATAGATTTTGCCTTAGAAATGTTTCCTGTAAGTGTAGATTCTTTTGAGCCAAGAAGTGCAAAGTAGTCTGAGCCGCCGTCTACTGTGTTTGTAAAGCTTGCTATCATATCTGGAAGCGAGCCTGTGGACACTTTTGGAGTCCAGTAGATAAAGGCTTGAAGGCTCATGTTATAAGTTCCAGCTGGAAGCTCTTCAAAGTCTCCAAACGTTACGTACCTGCCGTTTACGTCTTGATAATCTTCTTGATTTATGTAGTAAACGTTGTCGCCTATAATTAGTTTGTATACAATTTTTTGCTTGTAGTTATCTTGGTCGGCAATTGAATTTAAGTTGTATAGGCTTAGGTTTACCGTGCTCCATTTTAAGTTGCCTTCTTCAATAACTATTTCACTGACGCCTGGAAGCATAACGCCGTACGTACCATAGTAGCTCTTGCCTTCCTGCATATTTGGAAGTGAATTTATATAGTATGTGCCGTTTTCTTCTATTTGGCAAGTGTCGCCTTGCGCGCGGAACTTATATAGGTTGAAGCCGGCAAAGGTGCTTTCATAACTTAAAGTGTCCGCCGTCAAATATACTTCTTCTTCGCCAACTGCCACAATGTAGCCGCTTACGTTGCCCGTTACCGCGTTCCAGTTAAATAGGCCGCTTGTGTTAACGTTAACCGTAGGCGCGTTTAGTTTGTGAAGTGAGAAATCCGTTTTCTTGCCGGAAATTATAAAGGTTTTAACGCCGTTTTCCGTGGAAATGTACACGTCGCCCACCGCTCTAATTGAAGCAGAGTAGAGCGTTCCTGGCGTCATGCCGTCGCCTGCCCACCTTCTTGAATTTGTGGAAAGTGCGATTGTTTCATTTATAATATGCGCTTCATTTGTAGCAATTATCTGTACGCCGTAAGCTGAGGCTAAGGTGTCCCAACTTAAATAGCCTTCTTCCATGAAAGGTGTAACTTCTGGAAGAATTTGTACGTTCACTACGTTAGATTTTATGCCCGTTAGGGTAACGTTTGAATCTCCTGCCACAACTACGAATAGTTTGACATCGTCTGGCGTGAGCGTGCCGTCGTTTACAAGTGTGGTTATGTTTATTCTAGTTCTGTTATTGCCCGCGGACGTTTCCGTGCTCTCGTCTACGCGCGCTACAATTCTTCTTTCGCCTAAGCTGTTTTCCGCTATAACTAGATATTTATTTGCCGGAGCGTAGCTTACGCTTGAATTTATTGTAACGTTATCCCAGCTTAAATAGAACTGCTTTTCGCCTTCTAAGGTTTCTGGCGCTTCAATGGTTAAGTTGTATGGCGCTTCTGGAATGTATACTTCTTTTCTAGAATTGAAGTTCGAGTTTAAGAAGGTGGAATCGCCAACCTGACGAATTTGAAGGTAATATCTTCCTGCTGGAATGTTGTTTTCCCCTTTAAGCTCGTCGAATAGCGTGTAGATATTCGGCCAGCCGATAGACTCTTCGTCTTCTAATTTTTCTTGGAACAAACGAATAAGTTCGTTCATTACCTTAATCATTTGGTCGTCTTCCGTAATTCCAAACGTGCCGCCGTTTGCTAGAATAAAGTCCCTAAGTTCTTGAATTTTTTGAATTTGAGTGCTTGAAACTTTAATAAAGTCTAAGTATTCAAGGTCTAACGTAACGCTGCCGTCCGCATTGTTGGTCATGTTAGAATTTAGAACAATATTATATTTTTCGTTTGTTGCAATGTTTGTAAATTGTAGTTCTATGCCCGGAATTTCAAATTTTAAGTTGATATTAAGCCCGCTAGCTGCATTGTAAAGTAGTAGTATTGGCGAGTTAAAGAGTGTGTTTATGTTTAGAGCAAGTGATACTAAATTTATGTTTGCATTATCTAAACCGCTTAAACCGTCCGACCAAACAAGGCCGCCGTTTACAAGGTCTATTTCGTCTGGTGCGTGTGGAAGAACTACGTCTTCTATATAGTAGGTGCCTTCTAGGTCTTGGTCACTATTGTGCCAATGGCTAGAAACATAGTCCGTTGTGGCACTAACTGCTACTACGCCTATTGTGTAAATGGTGTTGTTAGTTAAGCTTCCGTACCTTTCTGGAAGAGCGAGTGACGTTCCTGTGTACATCTCGTATTCGCTGCCAACGTAGTACTGATTTCTATTTATATATATGTAGTAACCGCTGGCGCTCTCCACTGCGTCCCAAGTAAGTATGCCGTTTTCTATTCTAACGTTTTGTGGGTCGGCTAAGGCTTTTAGATTGAAGCCCTGCGAGAACGCAGAATTTAAGTAGTAGAAATCACCTTGAAGGCTACTGCTACCGCGTGACGCTACTCGAATTGTAGCATTTTCCATGTATTCGCTAAAGCTACTTCTATTTAATTCATAAACAGATTCCGTTCTATTTGAACTTATGTAGTTTGCAAATCCTGTATAAATATAGTTTCCGTCTGGTTTTCTAAAATGAATAACTGCCCCTTCGTTATTTGCTGCTAAATTAAACGTAAGTTTTGTTTTTGTTAAGTCTCCGCTTGGGTCTAGAACTAATTTTACGTCACCCGTGTTTGTGTTCACGTTTTCAAGGAACTTTATGTTTATAGGCTCGGAGTAGTCGGAATAAATCTCCGTACTTTGCCCTCTTGCTTGAACTGTAACTTGATAGGTTACGTTTGCATCTAGGTTTGTTGCCATAGACTCGTTATAGCCTATGAATTGATTTTCAATTTGGCTCATATATGAGTGGTCTTCAAGCGTGTACGCTATTCCATTTACATATGCTATATACTGGGTTGCGTTTTCAATCGTGTTTAAAGCTATAAAACCGTTATAAACTGTAACTACTGGTTTTTCAAGCTTATTGAACTGTTTTGCGTCCGTAAGATAGCTGCTGTCTAATATTACGCCAGTAGAAATTCCGCTTTCTGTGATGTTACCTAGCGCTTTAATGTTATATGCCTTAATGCCGGAATCCAGCCCGTTTAGGTTTGCCACTCTTACGCTGCCGTCAGTGCTTTGCCAGTATCCCCAATCTGCGCCTTCTATTTCGGACACTTTAATTAAGTAGCCGTTTACGCCCGTTTGATAGTCCGTCCAGCTAACCTTTCCGTCACGCGTCATGAACTCGGCTTCTTGAAGGGCGTTTAGCCTTCTGCCTGTAATATAATAAGATGGAGAGTTAATGTAGTTACTATCGTCCGTGGCTTCGGATATTACGCGCAAGGTGAAGTTTCCGTAAAGCGCTGTGTCTAGCGCGCCAGTTATGTCTATTCTAGAAGAGTCTAACGGAAGGCTTGCCGTGTAACTTGAACCTACGCTAAGGCTATAACTAGAAGCATTAGCAGAAGGCGTGAACTCTATGTAAATTTTATCGCTTAAATATGTTGTAGCGCCGTCGCTGGTGTAATTTGCCTCTTGTTCCGCCGTTAGCGCTTCACGTTTAAACACGTGGTTAGAAATTGTATCTAATCTAGTTTTAGTAATGCTAACTTCGTTTGAAGTTATAACGTTTAGCGTTTTACTTACCATTTTTGCTGTAAAGGTATATTCGCCAGATAGGAAATATTCCGGATATGCAAACGTTGCTAAGCCCGACGTGTTCGTGTATTCTAGTGTTATAGAGCCGCTGTTTGGCATTTGTATACTTAAACTGAAATTATAGCTATTTTCCGGAGCGTAACCCGCTTCTTCTATATATAAACTTGCCGCATTTACTACAAGGTTTGGAGCTGTTAGTTTAGTAGCAGCAAACTCGTAGTAAGCGCTAGATAGCGTGTTTGTGCCGTTACCGCTTACAAGCACTTTAAAGTTTACAACGCCGCCAGCATAATTTTTAAGATTTTCATTAGAACTAAAATCTATAAAGTTATCGTTTACTGCGCCTTGGTGGAAGATATCGCTGGACGCATCTAGATACATTACTATATAGTAAGGGTTTTCGCCAAGTTTTGTCCAGGAAACGTAGGCGTCGGCGTCTACGCTTGCTGAGTTAACCGGAGCTAGTCTTGAAAAGCTTACTTCTTGAAGCTCAGAGCTAATCTTATCGTCTGAATTTGCCCTAACGGCAACTGTATAATTTCCGCTAGCTGCAACGTCTTCTTCAAGAACTATACTTGTAGTTTCAATTTCTGATAAAATTACGCCGTTTAAATATATTGTATAGCTTGTAGCGCCTGCTGACGCGTTCCAAGATATAGTAACTTCTTTTTGCTCTGGGTCCTGTTCGTTTACGCTTACATTAAGGCCGCTAACTACGTCTAGCTTTGTTAAGGTGTAAGCCGGGCTGTAACTTGAACTTACGTTTGCAACCGGGCTATTTTCAGCTTCTACGTATGGGCTTAGGCTGGTTACATCATTTACAATATACCTTACTTGTACGCTATAATCGCCGATTTCTGAAACAAAGCTAATAAGCCTTTCGTCCTGAACGGAAATGCTAGTTTCAAGTAAGTTTTCTATTAAATATTCTTCGCCGTCAGAGTTCGTAATTTTTAACGTATAGCTGTTTGCCAAGCTATTTGCATTCCATGATATTGCGCCGTTAGATACGCTTGTCATGTTTGGCGTAAATAGCTTGTATGCTCTAAATGTAGTGGTGGCGCTATCTAAATAGTAGTGACTATTTGATATTTCGCTAGGGCTAGTTGCCACATAGTAAACAAGAATTTCTTGGTCTGTGTTTTCATTTATTGCGTTTAGGTCTAGGCTTGCTACAATGCTGCCATTTATGCTTATTCCGCTTACGCCGGAAGGTGTGGTTTCGTTTAGTTCAAACACGCCGTCCGTAACCTTTGCTAAGCTTGGAGCCTTTAACCTTTCAGCTACTAGGCTCTCTTCGCTAGACGTTATGAACACGTCGCCGCTAACCTTTACGGCTATTATATATTCTTTAACTTCTTCAAAGGTTTGGTTAAAGGTATAGGAATACACGCCTTCGCGCTGCACTGGCTGAGCGCCTTCTAACACGCCGTCTAGCGTAATTTCAAAGTTAGGAACGTTGGAAAGTTTAGACGTCCAAGTAAAGCTTATTACAACTTTGCCGTCTATTACGTCTAGTTTTAAGTTTTCAACTGAATTTTCTTTAACTACTTCAAATTCTTGTGAATTTACAGAAGTAAGGTAAGCTACCGCGCCAGCCTGAACGGAAGCAATACTCTCCGCGCTTTCTGCACGAACTACAAACTTAAAGCTATCTGTTTCAGAAACAGAAAGGCTATTTGTATCCGCTTGATATATTGTAGTGCCCTGACTGTTCGTTATTTCTACAACGTATTTTGCGCCATCTACTTCGTTCCAGCTTATAACGCCGCTGTTGTACGCTAAGTTTGTTGGCGCGTCTAGCCTAGCAAAACTAAAACTTGCTTCTTCGCTAGATAGATAGTATTTGCCGTCTGTAATTTCGCTAGACGGAATAGCGTCGAACTTAACATTTTGTGTTCTAGTGCCTTCTTCAAAGGTTAAATCTGATAGGTCAATGCTTTCTGAAACAGCGCCGTTAACGCTAAAACTTATAGCGCCACTAATTAGCTCTAAAATATAGACGTCTACGCCGGCTTGTTTTATAAGAGTGGTAGGAGCCGCGAGTTTTTCAAGGGTTACGCTACTCTCTTCTCCGCTTAAAAAGGTTGAACCTGTGGCTTGTACGGAAATTGTATAAGTTTTGGCTTGGCTAAAATCTGACGTTAACGTAAAGCTTGTGCTTTGGCTCTCGCCAACTTCGCCGCCGTCTACATATATCTTATATATAACGCCTTCTACGTTGGTTACGCCTTGCCACGATAAAGTTATAGCTTCGCCAATATCAAGTTTTAGCCCGGTTACCGTGTCCGCCTTGTTTACGTTAACTTCTTGACTTTCAAAAGAAGTTATATAGCCAACAGCGCCCGTGCTTACAGCGCCAAGCGACGCGATATCTTCTTTAAACGCTACCACCTTTGCAGTAAAGGCGTTTTCGCTTTGGTAAGCAAAAGTGCTTTCTTCGCTTTCCCCAACTATTAAGTTATTTACGTAAACATTATAGTGGTCTACATTTTCTACTGCGTCCCAAACAAGATTTTCATGTGCAAAATCGTAATGTAAGTTCGCAGGGCTAGATAATCTTTCCACCTTAAAGCTTTCAAAGTTAGAATTTAAGAAATACGTTCTTATACCGTCTACAATTCTGTATTCTTCCGACCTATAAGCAACTTCAATATCGAACACGCTTTCGCTTGCTGGTAAAATTGCCGTCTCTTGCCCGTTTATTCTAATTATTGTAGGGTTTGCACCAAGAACAGCTGTGTTGCCGTTAAAGTTTGCGTCCGCCGTGCTAACTACTCCGCCCTGAACTTTAACTAGGCTAGGAGCTATAAGCTTTTGTATATTTATTTCGTAAACGCTTGAATCGTTAACAAGCGGATTTGCGTTTAACGCCTGCGCCGTTGCCCTGTAAACACCCGCATTTGCTAAGTATTCAGCAACGTTCATGTTTATAACGCCATCTTCTAAAAGCGTTTTTGTTTGTTGTAATCTTCCGTCCGCGCTATAAAATTTAAGTTCGTACGTTGTGCTAGCAATAGCGTCGTTGGGTGTGAGCGTTAAAGTTAAGGTGTTTCTATCAAAGGTAAGGCTTGGAGCAAGTAAATCTTCGTAAATTGTTATCTTTTCGCTAGCTGTGTAATCTAAGGCGTCTAAAACGGTGCCGTTATTTCCAAGCGCCTTTATTTTTATTGTATATTCGCCGTAGCCTAGGCTAGACGGAATTTCTATGCTTGTAGCTGTTGTGCTTACGCGCTCTAATGCTACGTTTTCCGTGCCGTAAACTTCAAAGTAGTATTCGTAAGCTGTTGCATTTGGAACTGCGTCCCAAGAAATTGTTGACCCAGAAACTTGTACGTTTTGAACGTTTGGAAGCCTTTCTACTTTTGCCGTCATTTCAGAAGTTATGTAAATCTCTCTAGCCGAGCCTTCGTTTTTAGCTTCCACTTTTAAGGTGTAAACTCCAGCTTCGCCAAACACGCCGCTTCCAAGGTTTAACGTTTCCGTACCTTCGCCGCTAGCCTCATAGCTTCCTAGTTCCGTGTAAGCGCCATCGCCAAGCTTTTTATACACCACAAAATTTTTAGCGTTTAAAATAGAATCTAGGCTAACGCTTGAAATGCCGTTATTATATGTGTGCGTAAGCGTTGCAGTGCCAAGCCTTGAAATTGAGTAGTTTTCGCAAGGGTCGCCGTTTATTTCACTATTTGTTTGAGCTGCAAAATATGCTGAAACGGTGTAGGTATCGGAGTCTTGTTTGTTAAATTCGTAAGACGCCGCGTTAACTGTTTCAGTAGCGCTCGTTCTTATGTTTGTAAGTGTTATAACTGGTGTGTAAGTTTGGCTGTTTGTTATGCTAAAATCGTTTGTATCGTAATTAAACGTTAAGTTTGCAACTGGAAGCTTTGTTACTGTTAGCACGTTGGAGTTTGCGCTTTCAAAGGTTGAACCCTCAGTAGACTTTGCTCTAACGTAAACCCTATATTCGCCCGCAGCTCTGCCCTGCATATTATATGAAGTTACGCCCACTTCTTCTGATGCTATCGTGCCTGTGGATACGTTTTCTACAAACACTTCGTAGCTCTCTGCACCTATAACGCTATCCCAAGTAATTGTGCCGTTCTCTACGGATATTTCTAAGGCTTCAAGCTTAGAAAGTTTTAAAATTTCGCTAGAAACGCTGAACTTATCTATACTTACCACAACTTGAAGCGTTAAGGTCTCCCCGCTAGTTAATGGAAGGGTTACTTCAAAGTTTTCATTTTCGCCCTTTGTGATAGTGCCGTCTAAATACACGCCATTTCTAATTATGCTGTAACTTGCATTTGGTGCATTCTTTTCGTCGAGCCACGTAAGTTTTGAAGTGGCTTCGTCGTAACTTAAATTTTCCACGCCAAACACCGCGGAAAAGGTGTAGCTCTCGCTTGAATCTGACGCTAAAAATCTATCTCCGCCAACTGCTTTAACAGTAGCCGTATAGTCGCCTGCTTCTGTTAAAACATAAGAATTGGTTACAATGTTTTCAATAATTATCTCTTCTTCGCCGCGGCTTAATGTAAGCTCGTAGTTATCGCACACGTAGGTTTGCCCGTCTATTCTTTCAATTACTTCCTGCCAAGAAAGTACGCCGTTGTTATACGTTAGCCCTTGCGGAGTGCTAAGCCTAACGCGCTCGCCTTCCACTTTTACAGAAACTTGGGTAATGGTTGCGCCCGCTTGCGCGTAGAGCGTACACATTCCCGCATTTCTTCCGGCAAGTTTGTTTTCCGGCGTGATGTATAAAATTTCAGAATTAGAAGAAGTAAAAACCACGTCTTCAAAATTTGCGCCTTCTAGGGTTAAGTATTCCGAAGGGTCTACTTCCTGCCCTATGGATAAAGTAATAAGTTCGTTTTCAAAGCTTAATTTTGGCTGACCACACGCAGTAAAAATTAAGCCTACAACTAGGCACATAAAACTTATTAAACAGACTTTAAATTTTTTCATAAAATCTCCTACGTTCTTTTGTTAAAAGCCGTACATGAAAGCAAAGTTAATTCACGATTATTTTACACTATTTTAGAAGATTTTATCAAACAAAATTCGACGTTTTATTAAAATTTTATAAATAATTATTTATATGCTTTATAGCGCTAAAATTTGAACAATCATAAAATTTTTATAGGAATTCATAATTTCCGCGCGGTAAGCTTAACATAAGTTTTTAAATATTTTTAAATAAAAACGCTAAAAAATTAATTATTAATTTTAAAAAAGAAATTTAAAAATTAAATAAAAAATTAAAATTTTATGGCAAAAAAATAAAAAATTTAAAGAAAAATACGGTTTTTTCAATAAATTTTTATATTTTTATTAAATTTTTGCTAAATTTTATTTTTTAAAATTTATTGCATTGCACGGTAAACTGCTTTAAGTTTGGTTAAATGCTCTTCTTCTTCGTGAAGTATGCCTTCTAGCATTCTTTTTATTTGCAGCTCATCTATTTTTGCAATTGTCGTTTTATAATCTATTACAAGCTTTTCTTTTGCCTCTATATTTATGCCCACCATTTGTTTTACGCCCTTAACGTAGTCTACGGCGCGGCCGCCAAGCCACACGCCTTGCGTTCCACAAAACACTGGGTCGCCACCTAGGGAAATTATAGCGCCCGCTAAGCGCTTTGCGTGAACTAGGTCTTCTTCCGCGAGTGCCGCAAAAGTGGAAGCGTGTTCACTTCCAAAGGGCGAGAGAATAAAATTTTGATATGTAAGCTGGAAAAAGCTAGCCATTTCGCCGTCGCCGCCAGCATAAAGGTTTTGAAGTAGTCCCTGATAGTAGGAGTTATTTTTTATTCCCTTAATTTTAGGGTAAACGTTGCTTTCTCCAACAAAAAATTCTTTCACAAAGTGTATATATGATAGCTTTTAAAAAGGTGTGATTTTGAAAAATGCCTATTGACAGTGTAACATTCTTAGTATATAATACTAAGGAAAAGAGGTGCTATATGGATTTATTAACTGAAATTAAAGAAGCTAGAAGACAAATAAACTTACAATCTGCCGCTAGAATTGATTACGACTCGTTAGGATATAAATATTATTTAACCATAAAAGAAACTCCAAAGTTTTTCTTAGAGGCATTAAGTCAGATAGCTAAGGAAAAGAATACAAGGGTTTATGCGTATGTAAAAACGGAAAAGAAAACTTACGAATTTACCCCAGCTAAGAACAAAAAGGAAGTTTACATTGTTGCAGGTGATAAATATTACACCATGACGGAAGATTACTTTTTAATTGAAAACAACACACCTGCCAGCATTAAAAATGCTTACAACAATACGCCAAGCCATTGGTTTGATGTAGAAAAATAAAATTTAGCTAAAAATTTTAAAAAACGTAGCACGCAAACGAGCGTGCTTTTTCTTGCTATTTATAAATTTAAAGGATATAATAAGCTTATGACGGATATTTTAAAGCAAAAGCTTGAAACTTTGCCCACGGATAGCGGCGTTTACGTTATGAGAAACGTAGACGGCGAAGTTATTTACGTGGGCAAGGCTAAAAACTTAAAAAATAGGGTCAGCTCGTATTTTAGAAAGGATTCCGC
>ERZ1643251.3655-NODE-3655-length-14027-cov-5.494847_pt1 | contig 14027 bp, 14 predicted proteins | sample MGYA00579261_ERZ1643251 | MGnify/ENA primary metagenome ERZ1643251 (study PRJEB29033, sample SAMEA4952267) | chicken gut metagenome | biome: Broiler Chicken; feature: Gastrointestinal Tract; material: Caecum | place: Ireland | collected 2018 | study: Broiler... | reverse complement strand
TCGATTCTGGCATAAGTTCTATCATCGTTCGGCCCACCCACTTTTTCAAGACTGACGGCACCTGCAATTTCGACAGTTTTAAAAAAAGGGTATACTGTATCAGCACCCTGTTCCTTCCATCCGCGCTGGCCGTCTTCGGTCACCCCAAACCAATCCTGAAACTCACTAATTAACTGCTTAGTTACCAGCGCACCGGTTGCCTTTCCGGCATCAGTATTCGCCTCGATCTCTTCCTCTGTATCCAGAATATCGACAACGCCTCTGGCATAGATTTCATTGATCGCGGCCACGAGATTATTCTTTGCGGTCGTATCCAGATCCTGCATGTTTCCAATCATAGCCATCAGCTGTGTGATAAGATCAGGGTTATGCGATACCACCGGCGCAGAAATGTTCGGAGCACACCACACTTCGATCAAAAATGTGAACAGATTCACGCCGTCTGCTCCCGTCACCTGAATCTGCATATAGTTCTTTCCGCGAAGGAAATAGTATGCCGGAGGTGTGACAGTAATCACATTCCCCACGAGCGTGCATACCTGGCTTACAATATTCCCCGTCGGCTGAATGTTCCATGCTACCGCTGTACTCCCGGCCGGAATCTGGAAGTCGGAAATCGTAAATTCAAAATCCACCATCCCTGTTCCCTGTGCAATAGACAGGATCGGAGAAAGTCCGGTATTTGTTACCTGTATTGTCTGCTTAACGTCGCTCATATTGCCTCCTTATGCGTTTTCCAGCGCTGCTACACGGTTTTCAAGATCGGTGATATTCGGCGCCGTGATATTCCCGGTAGCAGTAATCTCCCCGGTTGTACCGTCAATTTCCACCTGATGCGCAGCCGTTCCGTCAGTAACGTTGATTGATTCGATTCGCGTCCCGTCCTCGTCTACACGGAAATATATCGTCCCATTCTGAGCCATTACCTGAAAAACTCCATTTCTGCCCATCGTTGCCCCGCCGACCTGCAATGTTCCCAGCATAGCGGTCACCGCCTGTACAGTGTCCTCATTGATGATAGTTCCTCCCTTTTCCACGACTGTATCAACATAGGTTGTCGTAGATGTAAGAGAAGAAAAGTAATTGAATTCAGAATCGCCAATTTGGACAGAAGTCACTTTTTTTCGGATACAGTCATACTCCAGCTCTGTGATTCGCGCATCCGTGGCAATCTCCAATCTGCTGTTAATGCAATGCACCGTATCTCCCAGGGAGACCGTCTCAATATTCTGAAAATCCTTATACTGTTCAGTGTTCTGCAGCAGAACCATGTCAACAGAGATGGATACCGTCGGCTTGTCCAGCCCTGCGTCATACTCTGCATTGCACTTCTGTGTCAGCGCCGCGTCCAGTTCTTCCTGCGTATCGCAGACAATGATCCCATTCGCTTCATCGTCCTCGCTGGCGTCGATACGCATCTTGACATCTGAATAGGTGATTGTCGTTGCCTTGACGGTCGGGTAATTGCCGACAAGCGGGCTGTCAACATACCCGTTCCCGCTCATCGTGTATCCGTTATACGCCCGCGGGTAGATCCTCGTCACCACGTTCCGCACGTCAATGGATTCGCTCATGCCGTTCTGCGGGATATTTTTCCCATATCGGAGGGTGACGCCGTTATCAGATCCGACATGCTGATTCACGATCACCTTGTAATTGTCGTATAGAATCTCTCCACCCCAGATCGAAAGAAAACTCTCCTCCGTTCCGTTCAGGGCCTCTATCAGATTCATATACTCGAAGTCTGCGGAGGCAAGCGTTACGATATCGGATTCCGCCTCATACTTACTGTTCGGGGCGATCATCAGGTTGAGCACTTCCTGTCCGGTTGCGTTTGACGGCTTCACGCTCACCAGAAAGCAATCGTCCATCGCGTCGAAAAAGATAGGCTCCATTGTTGCGGTTATTCCCATGTCACTTTTTTCACGGGATTTTATCCGGAAAAGCTGATCTCCGTTGAATGATGGCATTTTCACAACGGCTTCTTCAACGATATATTTCCAGCGGCTCTCCGCGTCAAGTGGGTGGGAGAGAGAAGCTTCCCATGCTCCATTCAGGATCGGATGCACGGTTGCCGATGATGGGCGCAGCGTTATGTTCCCGTTGTGTTCATAATCCGTATTGTCAGGGCTATACAGTTGAATCATAAGCACCTCCAATTCGGAATCACGATCAGTCCGAATCCGTCCGTTATGGAAATCTCATTCTGCCCTTCAACCAGGTAGAGATCTTCATAATTTCCCGCGACAGACGTGTTTTCTGCCGTTCCGTCCTGCTGGTACGCCATCATTAGCTCGGTGTCGATCGTAATGTTTCCGCTGACGTTCGCGGTCATGCTTTTCCCATTGACGGTCAGCGTACAGGCTCCATTCCCAGTGATCTTATACACCGGATGCGAAATATCGTATGAATTATACTGCACTTCGTCAGCGGCATACTCGTATTGCCCGGATTCCAGAAATGCATACGGGTGACACAGAAAATCAGCCGTAAAATTCCCGATCTTCCGGCTTGTTCGTTCTGTGCCTGTTACCTGCACATAATACACCTTGTACAGATAGTCCCGATCGTCTCCCAGCTTCAGCCATCCTGCGCCTTTCAGCCATTTTTTTGCGGCCCGGTATTGTTCCATCCAGCGGCCCGGGCTGTCCATGAAATTGAACTCAACCGATATCGTGATAGGCGAATAGCTTCCGTCAGTCTCGATCAGAACGCCATCCATTCCGGGAATCTGCGTCTGCGTATATCTTTTCTCGGGCGCGGGAACGGAGGGTCGGCGCACAGGGATGAGCCTGTACGCCAAACAATTTTCACCGTTGAACGTTATGCTGTACATTCCGCAGCCTCCTTCCCTGCGCCGCCGCTCCGGCAACCTGCCCAGTGGTGATGTATTTTGTGGCCGTTTTGCCAATCGTTTTTCCGTCAAGGGCTATTGTGTCACCGTCCACGACAATCATCATTTCCCGCGAATAGGAGGCAGAATCGGCCATTCCCATCACCTGCCCGGTTATTGCGGAATCAATCGTCCCGGACACGGCGGCAGCCGCATCCTGAATTTTTGAGATGTTCTGATATATTCCCTGCGCCATGCCGGAAATGAAATCCGGCATCCATTTTTCATATTCTCTCAGCGGGCCACGATCAGGCCGGGAAAAGTGCAGGAAGGAAGAAATAGCGTCTGCGATACCCGAAACAGCGCTTGTCACGGCGTCAACCATGCTGTTAATACCGTCAATCAGCCCCTGAATGAAATCCTTGCCCCATTGAACTGCCTTTCCCGGGAGGGAAGTAATGAAATCAATCGCCGCCTGAAATGCGGTTTCCATTGCTGCGCCCAGCTCCGGATTGATTTCCTTAATTATCGTTATGATCGACATAATCCAGTTGTAGAGGAATGTCGTTATCCAGTTAATGAGCGTGAAAACAATGTTTTTCAGCGCTTCCCCAACCGCTGTCCAGTCGCCCTGGATAAGTGCAAGAACCAGATTGATGATCTCTCGGATTATCGTCAGTCCATCGTTTATCAGGGTCGTCAAAACGGTGAGAAAATTAGTGACAAGAACAGTGATCGTGTCACCCCATTTTTCCCATATTGCCTGTGTCAGCTCAGAGAAGGACTGGAAGATATCCTTGATTATGTCGATCGCAGTCCCTATTGCTTCCTGAATCTGAGACCATATCTGCAACACCGAATCCCGGAATGATTCATTCGTGTTCCATAGATTCGTCAGTATTCCGATAATAAGCCCAATGGCTGCCACAACAGCCGCGATAATCGCAATAACTGGTGCCCCAACCGCCGAAACGACTGATATAATCCCCGTTATCAGCGGGGCTATAGAGCTCAAGACTGCTATCAGCCCTCCGATCACAAGAATTGCCGTCTGCACGCCATGAGGGAGATTAAGAAATCCTTGAATCAGAGATATGATTGCGTTAAGAACCGGCGGGAGGATCTGCGTGGCAAGAGCCATAAGCTGCGCTCCGAGCGGCGCCAACTGAAGCTGAAGATCATTGAACGCCGCCTGCATTTCCTGCATGGGTGTCGTTGTACTTTCGCTTAGCTGTTCGGCTGCTCCTTCGACATTGTTATACGCCAGTCCCAGCGTATTCAGTGAGGTCACAACGTCCAGATTCGCGTCCTCACCCATCGTGCCGAATGCCACACTGGCAAGTGCAAGTGCTTCTTCCTGCGTGGCTGCATCTTTTATGTCGTCAACTATAGAGTTGATAACGTCTTTCTGCTTTGCCCCTCCTGTCTGCCATTCTGCGAACACAGCCTGCGTTTCATCGCTGAACTGGGAGAGCGCATCCGCAATCGTTCCATCTGCGAGCCGGGTTGTAACCTCGTTAATGGAATCATTGACCTTATCCAGATTATAGGCTCCGGCGTCTAGCCCGTTCTGGAGCAGCTGGAAATAGTCCCGCGCACTGTATCCGGCCTGAGAAAACTTTCCGGCATACTCAGACAGGTTATCTCCAAGCTCCTGCGTCTTATCCAGCCCGTTCTGAGATCCGGCAACGACATAATCCATCGCCGTCTGCGCATCCAGACCAAAATTGACCATCAGAGAGTTGACGCCCCGCATGGTCTCGCTCAGGTCTGAACCGAACACATCTTCTAGCGTGATCGCCTGCTCCGTGATCTTTTCCAACTGTCGAGGATCCAGATCCTTCAGGTTGTTATTGACGAAAATGACGGCTTCTCCGACGCGCTCCAGACTATCAGTAACCCCTGATCGGAAAACGTTTTCCACGACGCCGCCCATTTGCTCAGCGGCGTCCCCGGTGAGCCCGAAATAGGCATTCACGCGGGTTACCGTAGATTCCAGCGAAGTGTAAGCTTCAACAGTCTTTCCGCCGAGGTCTTTCAGCTTGTCGCCGACTTCCGAAACGGTATCACCAAGAGTCTCAAGAGCTTCTGTTCTGGTGTTGTTTGCAATCTCGTCAAGCTGTTCATTTGCGTCCTTTGCTCCGTCTGCGAGCTTGCTCATCCCCGTAGCCGCATCCCGCGTTCCCGCCGCAATCTCGTTGAGCATAGTGTTGTTTTTGCTCAACGTGTTATCCAGCTTATTAAGATAGCTCTGTGTCTCATTGATCGACACATTCAGCTTCGTAACGGTATCGGCCTGCCGGTTGAAGGCTGCTTCCGCTTTTGATGCCTGTGTGGAGGTCTCACCATACTCACGTCGCGCTTTTTCAAGCTCATTCGCGAGATCTTTCAGCTTTGAAGTCTGCTTCGTGTACTGATCCTGCAGAAGTTTCATTTTCTGCTGCTGCAGGTCATATTCTTTTGCGAGATTTTTATTTTTCGCAATCAGCGCATCCTGAGAATTTGCGTTATCTTCATATTCAGCAGACAATGCCTTCATTTCAGAGCCGCATTCCCGGAGAGAATTATTTATTTTTTTTATCGAGTCGTTGAACTCTTTTTCGCCCTGGATTCCTATCCGTGGGCCGATGTCATAAGCCACTACCTCACCTCCGGAATGTAGTTCCCCTCAAATTTCCGGGATAGTTTTACAGCGCCTTCCGATGCCGCATAGAAGTCGATGAAGTCAGACAGCTCACCAAGCGGCATGCAGGCGTATTCCAGATACGGGATTCCTGCTTTGCGCGCAGAAACATCAAGCCACACAAGGGACTTTACCCCTGTGTGGCCTTTACGTTTTTTTCTGCCGGCTTCGCCTCGATCTCTTTTTTGTTGCTCCGGGCAATGCAGGCGCTGATTTTTCCCGTCAGTTCCTCCATGTCCTGCATCTGTATCGCGATTTCAAGCACTTCCTGCGGAATCGGCACCCATTTTCCGTCGATCACGGGGGAATCCTCCGGAACCGGCATGTCTTTTTCAAAATAATTCTTGTATGCGCATCCCTGAGAGATCAGCAGCGAAAGCACATACATGATCAGATCTAGCTTTTCCAGATCCTTACCCGGTTTGCTTAGTTCCGTCTGAATCCTTTCCACCCCTCCGAATTTTTCAATCAGCTTCTTCGACGCGCCAAGGGAAAAGCTCATAGGGTAGTTCTTACCGGCAATTCTGATGTATGTAAGTCTGCTCATCAGACACCTCCGTTCGCAACAACGGTAACGGTTCCTGCTCCAATCGCTTTATCGTCGCTGTCAACCTGAGCAATATACAACGTAGAGCCGTTTGTCGCCTCAATTTCTTCTCCGGAAGTCAGTTCCGTCCACGATGTCAGGTCCTGCTTGTAATTCGGCACAGGCCCGGTCGTGCTGTATTTGTAAGAGGCTCCCGCAACAGGACTCGTGATAGTAATCACGGTTTGTCCGGATGCTGATCCGGCCGCAGATGTCGCCTCCACCTGTCCAAGCACATTAAGGACATACTTCAGATACTCCAGCGCATCATCATGAGTGTTGAACCATGCCTCATATTTCCACGGACGCTTGTAATCCGCGGTATCCTGATCGGATCTCTGAATCGCGCACTCAAATTCTTTCGTCTGCCATTCAATTGTTTCTCCCTTCGTGGTCGCCGCCTCTCCGGGATTGCGGGGAATGATCTTCGCCAGAATGACAGCGCGGTACTTGTTCACGTCGTTGATCTGATGCGTCTCGATGATCCCAAATCCCTTCGGAGTTGACTTCGCGTCATCGTCATACACCAGCTCCGTCACCGTGTTTTCTCCCACGACGCGCTGTACTTCCTTCGCGTTGAGCAGGCGCTTTGAGTCCGCCTGATCGAGATCGCTTGTGTTCAGTGTCAGCGTGCCGGTGGAAAACTCACCATAGTCGTTTTCGATGATCTTATCATCACCGTACAGCGGGTTATCGTCGGAGGTTTCGATCTCGACTTCATACTCGATCGCGCTCCCGCAGATAAAGCCGTTCGTATAGCTCACGGTCGTCCCGTTGTAGTTGTAATCCCCAAAGACGGGATTAGTTAAGCCTTTGATAGCCATATTCTTTCATCTCCTATCTGAATCGTTTTTTCAGCTGATCGTCTATCTCTTCCCGCATGGCCTGCTCGGCCTTTTTTCTCGCGCGGTTCGTGGCCTTCCGGAAGATCGGATGCTTTTCCCGGAAGCTCGTCCCGCTCTCGATGCTTCTCATTAACATGACGTTCGGAACGCCGTGCGGGTATTTTTTTGTCGGGATGCTTCCGTACCCGTCCATGCCGGCTTTGGTCTGGATATAACCGTCGTCATTCTGGATCGGCGCAAGGCCGAAACCGTCAATCAGGTCACCTTTCTGCTTATGTTCCGGCGATCCCATCGGCGGCAGACCGTTTTCGCCTTCCTCGATAGGCAACGCCTTCAGATCCGCCTTGATTTCATCCGCAACCAGCGCAGCACCCTTATACACAGCGCTTTTGATAACCTCTTCGCTTTCTTTTCCGAGCGCATCCAGCACTTTTGCGTACTCATCAATCCCAGAAAAATCAATTTTCGCCATCACGCCACCTCAAACACCCATTCATAGTGGATATAGCCAGCTCCGCCGTCGTCTCGGTCCTCAAACTGGACTGAGTTCCGGTAAAAAGAAATACAGGCAGCATTCAAAGCCGCCTGTATCTTGTCCACGTTCTCATCATTTTCCGACAGGGTGAAATAGTCGATTGTCCCCTGAATTGACTGATTGATCTTCCGGTTGTCTCCCTCGACCGAATTACCCTCGCCGTCCTCCGCCCAGACTATGTACTTGTCGGTCCGATTCAGCTCCCTGTAGTGCCCGACGTTATCCGTCACAGTCAGAAGCGCTTCCGGAACCCTCTGAAGGATTGATTGCATATTTTTCATTGATTCTCTCCAATGACAGCTTTGTGATCCGGAGGCCGTTATCGTCCAGCGTGGGCTGCCTCATGACGATCCGAAACTGATCCCCGTTATCCAACGCGCAGATATCCGTTGCCGCAATATCTCCCCACCCGGGCACATTCACAACCGCCTCGATCTGCTGTTGCGCCTGCAGGGCGGTGTAAAACCGGTTGATTCCCAGTGTGTCGAATCCGTAATAATACCGATCCTTCTCCGTTAGTCCTTCAACCGGCATCTGCCCGGGCTGCGCCGTGTTTTCGATCTTATAGATTGTCAGGATCCCGTCGTCAAAAGTCATGCCTCATCACCTCTGTGCTGGGATATCCAGATGTTGTTGAGCCGGTATCGCAGGAAACGCGGCATTGCCGTGTCGGTGCTCGCCCTCTTCCGGAAAAGATAAGCCGCGTACTGAATCACGCACATGTCAATGTCGATATCATTTTCCACCAGAGTGATTCCCTCCCGCTGGATCGCCGCCGAAGCAGCGTCCAGCAGGGAAGAAAGAAAGGCATCGTTCGCGGTGGTGAGCATCTGCAGGTCCTGTTTCAGCAGCGCAAGCTTATCTTCCTTCGTCATAAGCTACCTCCGATCAGCCGCCTGCCTTCGTGATGTTCACGGTGTAGACCTTTACGGCATTTCCGTTCTTCACGGTCACGGTCAGCGGATGTACGGCTCTGTCAGCCACGAAGGTGATCGTCCCGCCGTTACGAACATTCGCCCCGTTATACGCGATCGCAACGGATGCACCGGCCTGCGCGGCAGTTGCCTCGATCTTCGCGGTCGTTCCGGATGCGGAAGCGATCGTGTACGTAGTCACGTCGGGATCGAAAGATCCGGGCGTCATGGTCTCAGATCCCACGCTCAGTGCGGTCAGATCTGCGTCGTTTGCCGTGTCAGCCGCGAAATCCATGACGGTAGTAACGTCCGTGTTGTTGATGTTGATCGCCACGAACGCTCCCGGGATAACCGGCGCACCGTCCGCCCTCGCTTTTCCACGGAACACGGTGTTATCCTGAATGAACTGAACCTCCCGGGAGGATTCGATCTGCATAGACGCGCGGTCAACCCACAGGTAGAGATCCCCATATCCGCCGATAATATCTCCGTCCGGGATGAATTCCAGAACGTCGATGTTTCCGTTGACGATCGGAAGCGTTCCAAACAAGTTCGCAACGATATCGCCGGTCGCCGTGAAGGTAATCAGCTTTGATTTCAGGGTCGCGTAGGTCTTGCTGTTCATAGCCCAGAACTGCTCGCCACGGCTGTACCGGGTGAAGGTGTTTCCGGCCGCCAGTGCCAGCGCGGACCAGAATTCTGCCCCCGTGATGGTAGATCCTGCGATTTTGATGATGTTCGTCTCATGCAGGTCAACCCATGCCGGTGCATTTGCGGGATATCCGGACGGCTGAGATTCCTGTGCCAGTCTGGTCACAATACCCAGCGGCATGTGCGCCGCGCTGCCCTTGCCGTAGAGGATTGCTTTGTCCTCCGCAAGGCCGATCGCTTCAGACAGCATTTCGATGATCCAGGACGCCAGATCGAGGTTGTCCGTGGTGTCTTCTAGCAGGGAATTGCACACCGGCACGAACCCGGCCACCTTGTATCCGTCCAGAGTGATCTGGTTGAAAACGAAGATCAACTCATTGATTGCGCCGCACATTTCCGTCCACACAGCCTCCGGAACGGTGCCGGCAATGGTCTGTCTGGCCTGTCCGGGAACGGATCTTACGCGGACACGGTTCAGCAGCTTGCTGTAGCGGTACATATTCTCAGAAATCAGGTCGAGGAACACGACCGGGATTTCCAGCTCCCCGCCCTGAATTGCACGGGTGGAACCCTTCATAGACCGCAGCTGTGCAAGGAAAGTTTTCACATCCTCGCGCTGTACGATCTCTTCTCTCATGTCGTTCGGCAGCGCATCGAACGCTCTCCGATTCATAGGCAGGCTTCTGATGTTGATATCTGCTCTGTTCATTCTTACATTACCTCTTACTTTCTGCGGCTTCCCCGCCGCTCTTCCATCAGGCGCGGGAGGCTCGGCTTCCGACGCGGCCAGCTCGGTTTCCAGCTCCCCGATCTCGGTTTCCAGCTGCGCTTTTGCGTTGTCGTGCGCGGTCTTTTCCTGATCGTACTGATTCACCGCCTCTTCAACGGCTTTCTGCTCTTCCTCAGTGTTCGCCTCTCCGATCGCCGTCTCAAGCTCTTTTTCGCGGGTTTCAAACTCCGCGTCCTTATTTCTCAGGGCTTCCAGATCGCTTTTTTTCTTGTCAATCTGCATCCTGAGCATGATCTGTCTCAGTGCCATCGTTATTCTCCTTTCAGGCGCTTGCGGATCTCTTCGCGCCATGAATCACGTTTCTGTTTCTGCGCCTCTTCATAGCGCTTTTTCGCATCCGCCAGATTTTCACTGTTTCTTGCGGAAATGCTCGTTGCCTTATACGCCGGGAACGTGCAGGGTGAAACCTCGTAAAGCGGATCGACTTCCGTGATCTTCGTGTGATAGATCCCGTTTTCGTCCCACCATTCCTCCTGTCTCGCGATATCGAAACCGAAAGAGCAGCCGTCCACGTCTCCACGCGCGACTCTTGCATATGCGCTCACCGCCTCCTGATCCGCTTCGTTGATCTCTACGGATCCCCAGAGGCCGTGATCATCCTCCCGGAGGGAAGCAGTCCTGTTCCCGGTCGCACCCAGAACGATATTGCTGTCATGATTCCAGAGGACTTTCACGTCTGCACCGGTTGCGAGGTATCTCGCGAACGCCCCGCGCTCAATCGTTTCGATCCAGCCGTCCCATACCTGATACGGCTCTCCGAAAACTGAAAAGTATCCTTCCAGATACCGCTTTCCGCCTTCCTCCCGGACTTTTGCGTTCTGCATCTTCATGATCCGATGTTCCATTACTACTCACCTCCTATCTGGTTAAGCTTGCTTTGTTCGCCGATCATTCCCCGCGGGATATAATTTTCCAGAATAACCAGCTCATTCAGTCCTTCAACCGGAGAAAGACCAAGCCAATTCCTGACTTCGTTTCCCGTCATGATTCCCCGAATATACTGATCGTCTGCGATCGCCGCCATGTCGCGCAGCTCGTAGTTGTACAGGCTGCGGGGATTGAAGTGGAAATAGTAATCTGGGCTGTATAGAAGCTTTTTCGTAAGCTCCTGCTCAATCATCTGCGCGATCGGCATGATCGTTGAGGAAATGAAATTGTTCCATTCCTCGCGGTGGAAATCTCCAACGCCAAGGACGAATGGCGGCACTCCCAGAATGGAAGCCACCGTTTTCTTGTCCAGCTGTACCATGTCCGCCAGCGCAAGGTCTGACAGGCTCAGCGGCTTGATCTGCTCGATAGAAAACTGTTCTGCCGGGATCATCCACGGCTCTCCGGCTTCTGTCGTGTCGATGTAGTCATGCAGCAGGCGCGAGCGTCCTTCCGGAGACGCGAACTCTTCCGTCAGCGAATCCACCTTCACGATGATGGAAGGCTTCCACTTCGACTGCATGAATCCCTTCTCTGTTGCTGCAGCCTGCTTCAGGTTGTTCGCCACATCCTTCAGCGCGACCTGTAATCCCTGCCCGCGCCACGGGTAATAGTTTCCCGGGTTGAGCACGAAATGCAGGATCTCATCCGGATCATATTCCTTGCCGTTGATCTGCACCCTGTAGTCCCAGATCCCGTCCGGAATGAAAGAGACCATTGCCGGCGGGACCGGCTTCAGATCCCGCAGGTATCCGCGCCGGAACTGCGGCCACACTACCGCATTTCCCGCGCCGTACAGGTATAGCGTCGAAACGATCCACTGAACGAACAGCGACCGCGTCATGTTCTCGTTCGGGTTAATGTCGATCTTCCGGCTCAACTCGTTCCGGATCCGCACATCACCGTCATCTGTGTTCTGCATCAGGTGGATCGTCATGGATCCGATCAGCTTCGCGATCTTGTTCACCGCGGTGATGATTTCTGGGTTGTCCGCCAAATTGGTATATCCCTGACATGTCAGCGTATCGAATGCTTCCTGGCTGCACAGCCATGCAACAGACCGTTTCTGCTGCGGCTCCGCCCTGGCTTTCGTTCTCTGATTTCTTCTCCTGCTCATGCCTTTTTCTCCCCGAACCATTGTTTTGCTTTATTGCTTCGCTCCATATTCTCCAAGTATCGAACACACGCAAAAACCGAAGCGTCGAACAGGTCAATCCGATGCTCCGGCTGGACTTTCTCATATTGAATCATGTCGTCCGTCTTTTCCACGGCCGATACATTCTCAACGCAATATTCATACGCCTCTGAATGCAGATAATACAAAGTCCCGTCTTTCGCGCTCTTTTCGATATGCCGGAAGCCCTCTGATTTCTTGTAGTAATACTGCGGCTGGTCGATGATGTTGAAATGCGCCTGCTTCATGCCGATGAAATATTCCCGGCAGAATTTCCGGTCATGGCCGACCTGCTTGATCCGGAATCCCTTATTCCTCATTTCGATGAACCATTGCACAACATCAGAATGATTGACCGTAGGACTGTTGCACAGCGTCAACTGCCCGTCCTCCGCCCATCCGAACAGCGGTATGTTGTCCTGGTCAGCTTTCAGGTGTGCGGCCACGACCGGGAAGAATGCGTGCGTGATGATGATATCCGTTCCCTTGTAATTCCCGAACAGAGCCGCCGCTGTCAGGTCGTGCAGCTTTGACAGGTCAGCGCCGCCGTACCAGTCAATCCCCAGCTTTGCCAGCTGGTCAAGCGTCCAGTCATATTCCCGGTCGCTCCGGCGAAACTCATCGATATCGAAATACGCTTTCAGTGCGTTCGTGTATACATTCAGTGACTTCGCAAAAAAATCTTTCCGCTGCTGCGGTTCGTTCTGCGCCTGAATGGAATCATTCAAGATATCTGCTGGCCGGATTGTCACACCATATCCCGGATTCGCCATTTCGTGTACAGCTGGATCTGTAAAATCCACACTCCCATCTTTCACGCCTTCCGGAGCGCAGCACATGAACACGAAATATTGCTCGTCCTTCGCTGTCCCGTCCAAAATCTGCCGACAGGTCTTCAGCCGCTGGCCAAGGAACAACTGTTCGTTGTCACCCGCCGTCGAGATCCCGATCATTAGCTTGTTCGTATATGCCTTCATGGCTTCCTTGAACAGATTGTATTGCTTCGGCTGCTTGTAGGCGTGCATCTCGTCCGCTATGGCAATATTACAGTTCAGCGAATCCTGCGCGTCTGGGTTCGCGGCCAGCGCGCGGATAAAAAAAGAACCGTCAGTCATTGACGATTCCAAGCTATGCTCGTTGTTATTATCTATAACTTTGATGCTGCCGCCGTTTTTCGCATTCTCTCCCATGCGATCAACATTGTATTTCAGGAAATTGAAACTTTCCAGCGACTGCATGAGCGCGGCGGACGCGATATAAGTCTTTGCGCCGCTTCTCCGGTATAGCAATGACAGCGCCCAAGCCAGCGCGGCGGCAAGTCCGGTCTTTCCATTCTTCCGCGGGATATATATCAGCGCTTCGTGGAACCGGACGTTATTTGTCCCAGTGATTTTGAATCCCACAAGGTTGTATATGATAAATTTTTGATAAGGCTCCAGCCTGAATGGTTCTCCGCGGAGCGGCGTTCCGTCAAGCCGTTCGCCTTGTTGGTGACAGAGGGTTTTTTCAATGATCTGGATGCAGAACTCCGGCGCTTTATAGTCCATCCAGTAATCCGGATTCTCAAGGTCGCAGAAGAACCGTTCCACCGCCTGCTTTAGCTCTGCACAGGCAATCTTCTTCCTATCACGGATACTTTTCGCATATTCCACGACCTCCGCCCAGTTTTTAGCATTCGATGGATGCAAGAGCCGCTGCCAGTCCTTTCACCTTTTCTTCTTTCTTCGGCCCTTCACCGGTCAGTTTTTTATATGCGGCCGGAGTAAGCCCCATTTCCCGCCAGTAGGCCAGCGCCGTTTTATTCAATTCATCCCACATCACCAGCAACGGATTCTTCGTCATGTTGGTGCTGCCACCTTTATTCGTGTATTCAATCACCGACTTCCCGCCGCTCTCCTGAAATTCCAAGTACGTCTTATCCCTCTGCTCCAGAATTGCCGCCAGTGATTCAATCGTGCTGTTATACGCTTCATCGTGCAGGCCGAGCGCAGTCAACTGCTGATTTATGATCTTTTTCCACCGGTTTCTGCTCACAACCCGCATGATATTCACCCCTTTCGTCTATTTTATCCTCAGAGTTGGAAAAACT
>ERZ1643251.3654-NODE-3654-length-14035-cov-6.514664_pt1 | contig 14035 bp, 19 predicted proteins | sample MGYA00579261_ERZ1643251 | MGnify/ENA primary metagenome ERZ1643251 (study PRJEB29033, sample SAMEA4952267) | chicken gut metagenome | biome: Broiler Chicken; feature: Gastrointestinal Tract; material: Caecum | place: Ireland | collected 2018 | study: Broiler... | reverse complement strand
TTTAAAAAAATTAAAAATTTTATAAAAAGTACTTGATTTATATTAGCAAGTTTGTTGGTTTGGTAGAAAATTCGGAAATTCCGAATTTTCTCATAGTACTTGCTTCTGATAACTCATGTTCCAAATAAATATTCTTTATATGTTCATTTATTGTAGATTTAGCCTTATTATATAATTTACTTATTTGCTCTTGAGTAAGCCAAACATTTTCATCTTCTAAGATAACATCAACTTTAATATCATTATCTAATTCATATATCAAAATATTATTCTCTATTACATCATTGTGTTCCAATTAAATCACCATCCTTACTTTAATTAATCTTAAATTCCAATATCACTAACTTGTGTATATATTATCATAATACCTTTTAAAAAACAATTACTCATGATATAATCATGATGGATGTGAGAAAATGGAATATAATGTAGTAAAAAATGCTAGTGGCATTTTAAATAGTAGCAAATATTATGTAAGTAACCCTACTAAATATAAAGGAAAATGGAATGATTTCTTCGGTAATCATAACCCAATTTACCTAGAACTTGGAACAGGTCGTGGAGAATTTATCATTCAAATGGCTAAAAATTATCCAAACATCAATTTTATTGGTTTGGAGCTAAATGAATCCCAAATTGCTACTGCAGCAAAAAAATTGGAAAGAGAAAATATCAAAAATTTAAAATTAATTAAAGATGATGCTAGAAATATTGTTAGTATTTTTGGCAAGGAAATCAATACAATCTATTTAACCTTTTCTGAACCATGGCCAAAGAAACGTGATGAAAAAAATAGATTTACGCATGAATCATATTTAAAATTATATGATAGAATATTTAAAAAAAATAAACATATCATATTAAAAACCGATAACAAAGGATTATTTGCTTATTCTTTAGAAACATTATCAAACTATTGGTATGTATTTGATACTGTCAGCCTAGATTTACACAATGATGAAAGAGGCATACCTAATCTAATGACTGACTTTGAAATTCAATATTTTAAAGAAAAAAGGCCTATTTACTACTTAGATGCTAGTTTTAAAAATTAATGCTTTACGTTTTTTAAACGTAAAGTTTTTATTTGCTGCTTAAAAAGCAGTTTTTTATTTTTTCAAAAAATCACAAATAAAAAAAGGAAATAGAGACTTTTTGGGGTATATATATGAAGGTACATTTTACCTTCTAGAAAGGAGCGAACTTGATGAACAACAAAATACTAAAAATGAATGGAGATGATGTTATAAAAAATGAAATAGTATTATTTGAAAATCAAAATGTAAAATTGGAAGTTAATGTTAAAGATGAAACAGTATGGTTGAACCGTGAACAAATATCCAAACTTTTTGATAGGGATATTAAAACAATTGGTAAACATATTAATAATGCACTAAAAGAAGAATTAGATTATTCAACTGTCGCAAAATTTGCGACAGTTCAAAAAGAAGGAAATCGCGATGTTACAAGAGAAATAAAATATTATAATTTAAATATGATTATCAGTGTTGGCTATCGAGTTAAATCACAAAATGGTATCATCTTTAGAAAATGGGCTAACTAAAAGGATATGCTGTTAATCAGAAAAGATTAGAATATCTTGAAAAAACTGTTAAACTAATAGATATTGCAAGTAGAATTGATGATGAAATATCGGCTAGTGAAGCAAAAGAAATAATTAAAGTCATTGGGAATTATTCTAATGCTCTAAATTTACTAGATGATTATGACCATCACACTGTAGTTAAACCAAAAGGAACTACCAATAATAATATAATTACTTATGAAGAATGTTTTGATGTAATAAGTAAACTTAGATTTAATAGTAATAGTAAGTTGTTTGCTTTAGAAAGAAATGAAGGATTAAAAGCAATTTTAGGAGCAATTTATCAATCTTTTGCTGGTAAAGATGTTTATCCTACCATCCAAGAAAAAGTCGCTAATTTCCTTTATATGATAATTAAAAACCATGTATTTATTGATGGTAATAAACGAATTGCTGCTACCCTATTTATTTACTTCTTAGATTATTATAATATATTATATAAAAATGGTATCTTAACTATTGATAATAATACTTTAGTTGCTCTTACTCTTTTGATTGCTCAGTCTAATCCTAAGGAAAAAGAAATATTAGTAGATTTAGTAATGAATTTTAGCACAAAAAAAGTGCTTACGCTTCGTAAACACTTACTTTCTTTCTATTTTTACCAGATCTTTCATATTTTACCACACCAGCAATTTTAGCAAATAATGTGTGATCTTTACCCATTCCAACATTTGTGCCTGGATAAATCTTTGTTCCTCTTTGACGATAAATAATTGAACCAGCTGTTACAAATTGTCCATCACTAGCTTTAGCCCCTAATCTACGTCCAGCAGAGTCACGACCGTTTTTAGTAGAACCTTGAGCCTTAACATGCGCAAATAATTGGATGTTTAACTTCATGAAATTCATCTGTCTTCCTCCTTTACTATTTTAATATTTTTATTATAAGTTTCTGCTAGTTCTTCTAGCATATAAATCATATTTTCGATTATTAATTTAATATCTTCGGTATTGCTTTTAATATCGATTGTAAGTTTATCTCTTTCTTCTTTATATTCTAAAGATTGAGAATCAAATCTAAGGCAAGCATTAATACTTGTAATAACAATACTCGATACACTTGCACAAACGATATCTTTACCATAATCATCATAGTTAGCATGACCAGTTATAACAATATGATTATTTTTAATATTAACTCTAATCATTAACCAATCTTCTTTACTACTAATTTTGTGTATGGTTGACGGTGACCTTGAGTCTTACGATATTTTTTCTTTGGTCTGTACTTAAACACTTTAATCTTTTTGTTTTTTCCTTGTTTTTCAACAGTACAAACAACACTCATCTTATCTACATAAGGATTTCCTGCAACGCCATTAGCAAATAAAACTTTATCAAAAGTTACTTCACTACCAACTTCTGCATCTAATTTTTCCACATAGATAACATCACCAACAGATACATAATATTGCTTTCCACCTGTTTCAAATATAGCTTTCATTTCATACCTCCTTATCTTCGAAGTCGCGCCCTTAAGGTACATACTTGTTTATAACCTTTTTAGTGCGGTTTTTTAAGAAATTACTTAAAAACATATCAATTATATCCAAAATTCTCTTACTTGTCAAATCTTTCCTGCAATTTTTTAGCCTCTCCTACTACTTTTTCTTTTTCTTTAAAATATTGGTATGTATCAAGTTTTAAAATATCCAAATCCCCGTCTCTAGTACTAAGATATTTAAACTCATACTTATTTAAATATCTTTCCAACAAAAACTTATTAAAAATATAATTATAATTCTTATATGCATAATAAGTTTTAACAACAAACAATGAAACAATTAAATAATTATTTAATGAAAACCAATAATTACTAAGTAAATAAAGAACTATCCCAAAGCAAGAGATAAAAAAATAAAGATGATAAGACACTTTAAAAGAAAAAAATTTATTTAATATAGCATTTAAAATAATGCTACCATCTAAAGGAATTATTGGTAAAATATTAAATATCATAATACTTAAATTATATTTATAAAATGTCGCTTTAGCAATAATATTAAGAGGTAAAAAATAAATTATGATAAATAACAACAGTTGAAATATAATTCCTCCCATAGCAATAAGTATCTCTTTATTAACGGGAGTATTTATATCTTTACTAACTTTTGTCATACCTCCGAAAGGATAAATTGTAATATCTAATATTTTATATTTAAATAACTTAATAAAAAATACATGACCAAGTTCATGAAAAATAACTATAAAAAAAATAATAAGCCCTACTTTTAAATAGCCACATAAAAATAAAATAAGCAAAAAATAGATTGTTAAGAAATTAATTTTGATAATCTTCATATTTAATATATTCGTTATCTTTCTTAATTACCAAATATAAGTATTCATCTACTACATTGCCTATTACTGTACCTGCTTCAATATAATCATATAAATTTATCGAAACATTTTCTAAATTGCCATACCAAATATCTGCCCCGTCGATACCTTGAATAATAACAGTATTCCCATAGCCTTCTTTTTCTCCCGAAAAAACTACTACTCCACTAGCCAAACTATTAACTAAAGATTTACTACTAATTGTAAGCCTTTCGCCATATTCATAATCACTAATCTCTTTATAAACAAGTTTACCATCAAAAACCGTTTGGGTATTATCGTTTTTAGGCAATACTTCCCCAAATAAATCTTCATACCACCCTTTAATCTTAGTAAATGGTAATGATTCTGTTAAAACATATTCTTTATATAATAAAAGATTTTTATCACTCACATTAGTATATATTATACTTGCTAAAAAGAAAATGATTGCTAACATAAATTTAGTTAAATACTTACTTAATATTTTATTTTTACTAACTTCATTAGATTTTGTCTTAAATCCTTTCTTCTTATTCTTATGCATTCTTAAATATTCATCCATAAGCTTCACCTGAAATATTTTATGTTCAAAGCATCCTTTTTATAACATATAGTAATAAATATACTATTAACAATTAAGACATTCACAATATTCCAAATACTAATATAACTAAATATAATCATACTAACTAAATAATATATTAAAACAAGCAATAAATTTACTAAAAAATAGACATTAAAATTATTATAATTAAATTTTAAAACATATTTTTTTAATATAAAAAGAAGTGTTACAAATATTATATTATAAAAATAAGTATGTAATATATAATCAATAATTATGGCTACACTTAAATTATATATATAACTTTTATTATTTAAATTTAGAATAAAAAAATAGGATAAATATGGAGTAAAATTATATATCAATATATCTAAAACTAAATAAAACATTTTAAACTACCACCATTACATAATTAATAGTAGATAAATCCACTACTGGAGATACTTCTAATATTTTTTCAATTTCTGTATTATTTGCTTTTATATCTATTACATTTCCAATATAAATATCTCCAGGAAGATTACCAATCCCCGATGTATAAACCTCTTCCCCAATAAATACATCATCATACATCGATAAATCACTTACAATTAAAGAATTATCTTGCATATTTAAAATACCATAAGAAGAACCAATTCTAACCGAAATATTACTACTTTTATTAGTAATTAATTCTACTACACTACTTTCCTTATTAACTTTACTTACAACTCCAATTAATCCTTTGTCAGTAATAACAGCATTACCCTCTTTAATACCAGCATTTGTTCCTTTATAAATAGTTAAAGTATCACTAAAATCATAAATATCTCTTAACATTACTTTACTTACCACCAAATTAAGTTCACTTGTAATTTTAAAATCATTTATTTTAAGTAATTCATTATAATCATTTTCTAGTGAAGTACAGTAATTATTATTGATATTATCGCTATTTAAATTGTTATCAAAAGACCGCAGAAAAACATTTATATTAGATCCAAATATAATAAGCAAAAAAACAATTAATAATATTATGTAATCCTTATATTTTTTTATCATATTTTTATTATGTTTAAAATTAGTCTAAATATGTTAAGAATAGTTCCAACATTGAATTATTTATTTTATCAATTACTTCTTCTTTATCAGTTTTTATCATAATTGTCTCATAATTTACAAGCATATCTGTAAAATCTTCGGTTACTTTAATTTTTTTAATATAGTATTCATATTTTTTATTAGTAAAATATGCTTCCAACTTGACAACATTTTCTTCGTGATAGGCAATACCTCCGATTACTCGAAAATATCCTTCATTATCTTCATATATAATTGTTGATCCAAAATTATTTTGATAATTTATGGCATTATCATAATCTTTAAATACTCCGAGTTGAAATAAACTAATTTCATATTCTTTATTAGTTAATGCTACCACTGAATCATTAATATCCCGATAAAAAAGATAAGCAAATAAACCTCCGATAAGAACAGCCCCAATAATTATCTTTAAATAAGATTTCATAATATCACCGGTATCACTATAACATAAAAAAACTGCAAATATTGTCAAATTAAAGATAATTTGCTATAATACAAGCCAAAGGAAGGATATTTAATGAAAAACGAAAAAAAATCAGATTTATTATTAATGGTTAAACCTAATGAAGAAATCAGTATAAGTTATGCTACTGAAGAAACTAAAAATAGCGAAATGCCAATGTTTTATAGCTATTACAAATTTCAAGGTTCTTTCGAATATTTACAACCAGATGCGTTTACAGTAATTATTTTTGAACGTGAATCTTTAAATAAAAAAACATATCCTCGTATAACCATTTTTACTCGCCTAGAAAATGGTCACTCTATTAATAGTTATCCCATCACTGACAGGGAACCAATACTAACTGAAGGACTTAAAAAAATCAAAAAGATAATTATTCCTGGATTCTATCGTTATTTTGTTTATTCTTATGAATTCGGGTATATTACTTCTGCTTCATTCGATAAAATAACATATGATGAAGAAAGCGAAACATTCCATGTCGAATATTATAAAGCTACAGAATATGGCAAAATAACCTTGTGTGGTGAATTAGATGCCGAAGGACATTTAATTGATGATACATTATATGCACCATCTCTTAGAACTTCTTATATTGTTGATGAACATCATTTAGACTTTTCAGTAGAAAAAGCACTGCCAAAAATTGAAAGGGATATCAAAAGAAAAAAAGCACAAACAAAACAAGATCAATATACCAATTTTGAATACCAAATGTATTTAAAACGCAAGAAAAAATAGTTTGGAATTTCCCAAACTATTTTTTAGTTCATTTTTTTAGCAATCATAGCTTCAGCTCCATCCATAGCTTTAACCATTTTTTTACCAACTTGTGTACGAGCTTTTTGATTATTCATTACATACACTGAACCACCAACTAAAGCTAGAGCTGCAGCCACACCGGCTACTTTAAAAACGTTTTTCATATATTTCACCTCTAACTTTATTATGTCACTTTTTGCTCATTATATACTTCAATTATCTTAGTTTTTAAACTTGTCTTACGATTTGCTGAATAATTATTAGCAACCGCTCTAGCAAAAGCCATCGGATCTCCCACAATAGTTAGAGTTTTTTTAGCTCTACTTACTCCAGTATAAACAAGTTTATTATAAAGCATTTTATAATAACTGGTACTTATTGGCATAATAACATGTTCAAATTCGCTACCTTGTGACTTATGAATCGTTATAGCATAAGCATGCTTTATTTGTTTTAAATTTTTCTTTTCATATTCCACAGTATTTCCTTCAAAATCTATTTCAACTTTATTACCGTTGATACTTTCAATATAACCTATATCCCCATTAAATACATTATTATCTAAATCATTTACTAATTGTAATACTTTATCGCCTTCTCTATAAGTTACATCTAAATAATTAATTTCGCTTTTATCATCACTTCTAGGATTGTAGATGCTTTGTAAAACACTATTTAAATTATCAATGCCATTTTCTCCTTTATACATTGGAGCAAGCACTTGCATACTTCTTTCATCTATTTTTTTACTTAGAGATATCATAATAATTTGCTCAATCGCATCCTTAATTTGATTAGATTTCGTTTGAAAGAAAGAGTAATCGTCTTTCTTAGTTAAAAATTCTTCACTTAATTCGTTATTTTTAATTTCTTTAGCCAAGTATGGAATATAAGAATTATCACTCTGACGATAAATTTGATTTAAAGGAATATAATTAAAATAATCACTACTAATTAAATCATCTAAAACCAAACCTGGGCCAACACTTGGAAGTTGGAAGGTATCTCCCACTAAAATAAGTTTAACTCCCGGAGAAATCCCATTTAATAAAGCATTAAATAAGTCAATATCAATCATACTAACTTCATCGACGATGATAAGCCGATGACTTGTCTTATTATGTTCATTATAGAAAAAATCATTACTATCTTTATACCACTTCAAATATCTATGAATTGTATAGGCCGGCAAATTAGTGGATGAGGCCATCTTTTTACTGGCTCTACCCGTCGGTGCTAAAAGAGCAATAGTTTCCATAATATCCGCCGGACCTAACTTTTTATCTTCGATATATAATTTAGTGATAGCATTAATAATCGTTGTTTTACCAGTTCCAGGTCCTCCAGATATAATGGTTACATTATTGTTTAATGCTCCCATAATGGCTTTTTCTTGATCAACATTATAATCTATTCCGAGTCTACTTTCTAAGTCTTGCAACTTTTCTTCTAACTTACTTATCTTATCGATCTTTTTATTATCAATTATTTTTAAATTCTTAGCAATATTTTCTTCCTCTTCATAATATTTGGCTAAATAAACTTTTCTATCTACCAAATAAATATTCTTATTACTAGCAAGTTCACTAAGTATTTCTTCAAATACTTCTTCTCCTAAAATAATATTAAATTCTTTATCTAAAATAGCAGTTATTTCTTCTCGGTAATAATACGTATCCCCATTATAATTACTAAGCATTTGCATTGACTCTAAGAAACAAGCATAAATACGCGTACTAGTATCATTACCAAAATTATTTACATAAATACTATCTAATTTTCGAAAATCAATTATTTCCTTTAAATCATAAAAAGAGTCCCCCAAAACTTCATCAATACGATCTTTAAATTTATTGTAAATCCGCGAGCATTCCTCAATAGTAAATCCTAAATTTTGAAACTTCAAAATAGCATCACTACTTTTATTATAATTTTGCAAAGAATTATATATCTTAGCAGCCCGAATCGTTGTCATGCCATCAATTTCCATTAAATTATCGCGATTTTCTTTAATTTTTTCTAAAGTCTTTTCTCCGAAATGATCAACTATCTTTTTAGCAGTCTTTTCCCCACAGCCATCGATAAAAGAACTCGACAAAAACTCGATAATTGCTTCTTTTGTTGTTGGAGTATCTATTTCATATGAATCAACAACATATTGCATGCCGAATCTTTCATTATTAGTATAACTACCATATAAAGTCATACTAATATCGATATTAACATCAGTAAATACTCCCGTTACAGTAATACTTTTATTTACTTTTTCACGCATTAGGGCATCATTAGTTTCTTTCACACGAAACAAAGCCACTACGTAGCCAGATTCATTATTGTGAAATATTATTTTTTTTAATTTGCCCTTGATATAATTCATAATTCTCTTTCTATTATTTTTCCTATTTCTAAATTTCCATTTAATTTAACATACAAGTAATTACTTGTGTGCCCAAAACTAATACCATTATCGCACTCTTCGATTAAAACATCAACCATTTTTCCCTTAAATTTATCATAATATTTCTTTTCAAGTTCGTTAGATAAAGCAATTAATCTTTTAACTCGGTCCTTTTTAATGTTTTCTGGAACTTGTTCAGGCATTTTCGCCGCAGCAGTACCCTCCCTTAAGGAATAAGGAAATACATGAATTTTACTAAATTCAATTTTTTTAACAAACTCTAAACATTCCAAAAAATTTTCTTCAGTTTCATAAGGATGCCCAACAATTATATCCGTAGTAATAGAAATATCTGGTCTTATCTCTCTTATTTCTTTTATCTTTTCCGCAAAATATGTTAAATCATATTTTCTATTCATCTTTTTTAATATGGCATCAGAACCTGATTGCAATGGTATATGTAAGTGATTGCAAACTTTTGGATTATTCTTTAACACTCTTAAAAATTTATCTCCTAGTTCAGTTATTTCAATACTAGATATTCTAATTCTTTCTAAATTATCTATTTTACCCAATTCTTCGATCAAATCTGCTAGATCATGCCCTCTATCATTATATCTACCAGTATGAATTCCTGTTAAAACTATCTCTTTATGATTATTATCCGCTAAATTCTTAGCCTCTTTAATTACAGTGTCAAACTTCTTGCATCTAACACTACCTCTAACATAAGGAATAATACAGTAAGAACAAAAATTATCACAACCATCTTCAATTTTGATAAAAGCCCGAACATGATTAAAAGAATCAATCATCATATCTTCAAATTCTAAATTTCGATCATTATAAAACTTCGTATATTGTTTTTTAGTTTTTAGGAATTCTTCAATCAACTCAGCAATATGACTTTTATCCTTATTACCAAGTAATATATCTATTCCTAAAGTTTCATATAACTCTTGCTTATTTTGAGTACTACAACCAGTCACCGCTAGAATGCTAGAAGGATATTCTCTTTTTAAATGTCTAATCATCTTTAGACACTTCTTATCAGCAACATTAGTAACTGTACAAGTATTAACTATTAAAATATCACATTTACTTAAATCTTCCTCATAAGAAAAATTATGATGAAGCATATACTCCTTCATCATATTTGATTCATATTGATTAACTTTGCACCCAAAAGTAATAATATTAAATTTCATAACCTTACCCCAATTCTTTTTGTAATTGTTTTAGCGCTTGTAAAAATGCTTCTTCTTTGGCAAAACTAATAACCCTAACATCAACTCTTGGTGCCTCTTCAGCACTTGTTTTAACTAAGTCATCTAAATTAACTTTCTTTACCCACAAATCATCTTTTACTTCTTCATTTTCATAATTAAGTCCATAGTTATTACTACTTTTATTTAATAGTTCATCATAACTTATTATAGCTTTGTCTTCCTGGTCCCGTTCATATTCCGTGAAGTTTACTGTAGGTTCTTCTTTCCCAAGATTTTCCTGAATTTCTCTAACTATCTTCATTTCAGCCGTTTCTTCATGCTCCTCTTTTTGTTCTTCTTCATTATTAATCTTTATAAAATATATTAGTGTTACAACTAATACCATTAATATCAATACTGCAAAGAAAAAGACAATATCGACAAAATTTAAAGTTTTTAAAAATTCCCATATATCAGAAAATAATTTCATTCTCTACCACCACAATACTATTTTATCATGAACGCATTTACTTATTAAGCATTTATCACTCATTTGACACAACAAGATGTCAAATATTGACACTTATTATACCACTAACTTATTTTTATGTAAAGAAAAAAGAGCAAATATTTGCCCTAATTCATTTCTACTTCACAGAGTCCTCCCGACTCTCCATAGACCAACTTCGGATGGTTGCTACCCTACTATTTTATTCCATTGTTTATAAATTTTTTATCAAGTTAACAATTATTACTTAGGCTATTAAGTATCTCAACTATATTATCTTCACCCCCTTTTAGTTGACAAATCAATTATATCAAACAATGTATGTATGTCAATTGCTTTTTTATTAGTTAAAGCAATTGCTTTTAAAACTAGGCATGTTTTTAGTATACCTAGTTTTTTTCGAACATTATTTTGCTCATCTTATATGGAATGAACTTTCCTATAAGATAAAAACCTAGTTGTAAAAACTAGGCTTTGAATGACTTAGAACTTCTAAAGTTTTCTAAGCACCACTCATTATATTATATTATAAATGATAAAAATTATACATTAGGATAACCCATAATTCTTAAAATATTATTAATATTTATAGATTTCAACTTATTATTTAACTTATTTATTTCTTTTTCTACAGCTCTTGCTAAACTGTTATATTGTCTTTTATCTAAAATAATTTGCATTGCTCTAATCATCATATATAAATTCGTAAGGTTATCCTTTATTACATAATTAGAGTCAATCTCTTTAAATTTTAAAGTGTATTTATCTCTATAACAAAATAAACGATCATTATGAGCGCAAATATTTCTGATATTGGTTAAGCACTTTAGAATTTGTTTTAACAATATGTCTGATATTTTAAACCTCTTTGCAATTATTTGCCTATCTCTTTGTTTTAACAACCCATAATAACTACTAATAACTCCAAATGTTAATATTTTTGTTAAAACAAATGGTGGAACAAAACCATAATTATCTTTATAATGAGTAATTGCAAGATGAACACCATAATTATGATTAATGCTTTCATTTATTTTATCAACCAAACTTTTTCTAACTACTAAGTTAGCTTTACTATCTAAATTACTAACATTTAAATAATCATCTATGCCATAAATATTAGAAATATGATTTGATATCAATGATTTAATGAAAGATTCAACTTCTAAAGCATATTCTAACATTATCAATTTCAAATTTTTATCAAATTCATATAAAGCATATATTTCTTCAAAAGATACATTGGGAAAATAATTATTATTAGAATCTTTAAAATTATATTTATAACTATTAACTATAGAATAATAAGTGTATTTTTCTAATTTTTTTAAAGCAAATTTTCTATTATTAATAATAACATTCTTGGTTTCTAAATAATCTAATAATTCCTCATCTGTTTTATATTGCTTCATATTTCCCCCTGAAATTAAAAATGACCTAGGGCTTCGAAAGTTTCCTAGGCACTACTCAATAAAACAATATCAGATATTAATAATATTGTCAATTGTTTTTCAAATTTTTCTGAAATTTCATCAAAAATGCCATTTTTATAAAAGTGGAAATTAAATATTAAAAAATAGGAATTTTATATATCTAATCCAAAAAACATATCGATTTACTATCAAAGTGGTAAATATTAAATTTCATAAATTCAGCTGTGAATAGTAACTCTAATTCATTATAATTTGATATGGATCATCCAAAGTTCCTGTACCAGTTACTTTTGCTGTCTTGATAATATTTATAACTGGTCTTACTCCTCGAAGTAATGTTCCATCTACACTATCACTAAGTGCCCCATCAGCAGTAACTATAAATGGATAATAATTATTATTTTGATTTTTAGCACTAGTCATCGTATAATAAGCTGTTTCAATGGCACTATTGTATAAATAATAACTGGTATTATTACTTGTAGAACCTCCTGCCATGGCTACTTCATCAGCAGTAAGCAAACCAATCTTACCATTTTCAGAATATCCTAAACATACATAGGTAGGAATCTTATTAGTAATAATTCTATTATATGCCGTATAAGAAGTACCATTTGCTTCTAATGTAGTATCATTACAAAACTTATAATAAGCAATATAACTACTATAATCTGTTAAATTTGCATCATACCATGACTCTAATACTTCAACTATATTGGATTCAACGAAAGCATACGAATCCTCATAATAACTACTTATTTCATCTAGTATACCATCTAAAACTAATTTAACTGAACCGTCGCCATTAATCTTAACAATTTTCCAATTAAATCCTGCAAAAGAAACATTATTATTAGTAACAGCTCCTCTAAAATAGTAAGCAGTTCCTAAATCATCTTCTGTCTTTAGCAAACCTTCATCAAGAATTGCTGATTCTCCATAACTAGTTAAAGCTGTATCACTTACATTATTATTGGTTAAAATAACATCAACAAATGAATTTTCTTCATTGCTTCTAAGACCAATCTTAATTGTTCCTGAATAATTTTCACTACCATTACTTTTAAAATTAAGAGTATAATTAATTGTTTCGTTACTATTTATCGATACTTGATTATATATTATGTCCGATTTTAAAGTATTACTTATATCCAAGTTATCTGATGAAGTAAGTTCATAGTCTACACCATCAGCATAGACATCCGATAATTGAATATAATAATATTTTTCTTCATCACTATTATTTGTAACTGAAAAAGCTATTGTAGCATCCCCACTTAAATTAAATTTATCGCCATTTATATAGTTAATTGTCAAATCTCCATCAACAACAACATTAGACCTTTCAACTACTTCATTATAAAAAAGATATCCAACACCAATAGATGCACAAGCAATAAATAAAATAAATATGAAAACTAAAACTGACTTAAATCTCCAACGCATAAAATCAATCCTTTATTTCTTATAATAATTATACTTTAATAAAATAAATATTGTCAATAAATTTGCCAAATATCAAAAATATTTCACTTTTCGTGAAATATTATAAACCATCGCCTGTCATGATAAAATCTATATTAGAGTCTGTTAATCTATAATTATTTCTAACAACTTGTAACCATAATTCCGGAACTTAAACACTTTGTATAATTTAAAATAACGAAATTCATTGAAAAATGGA
>ERZ1643251.3652-NODE-3652-length-14038-cov-8.379461_pt1 | contig 14038 bp, 15 predicted proteins | sample MGYA00579261_ERZ1643251 | MGnify/ENA primary metagenome ERZ1643251 (study PRJEB29033, sample SAMEA4952267) | chicken gut metagenome | biome: Broiler Chicken; feature: Gastrointestinal Tract; material: Caecum | place: Ireland | collected 2018 | study: Broiler... | reverse complement strand
TATGTTCTGAGCCACACAATCCTAGGAAACGTGTGGCGGGCCTGCGGTACTGATGTAACAGCAGCATATCATCCTTCCAAGTTGATTGTACGGGTGCAAGTCCCGTGTATCGCTCCAAAACAAGATAGGCGGTGGTAAAAACGAAAATTGAAATTTTTTGTCCTTCCTGTGCTGCCGCTGGAATTAAACGCAAGCTCATGGAAGCAGACAGCAAGGCTGTTGGTTTGATTTATCCTTATTGCAAGGGATGCAAGCGGAACATTCCGATTGAGCTTAAAGGCGAAAAGGAAAAGAAATAATTTTGTTTAGTGCCATGTGCCTCCGGGCAAATCCCGGCTAACAGTGCCGAGTGCCGATTAACCTAACTGGTTAGTCGGCATTTTTTATTGTCAGGAGGTGTTAATGTGCTTGAATCTACCCTGGTTTTAGATTTATTCCCGGATGAAGGATTGCTGGGAAGAACAAAAATTTTCACAAACCAAAAACAGGTAGATGCCTCAAATGTAATTGACGTGGTAGGAAAAGCCATGTCTGTTCATTTGAAGAATCAAAGTGAAATTGATTACCTGTACGATTATTACCGTGGTAAGCAAGATATCAGATTGAAAGATAAAGTTGTTCGGCCTGAGATCAATAACAAAGTGATTGTAAACAGAGCCAATGAAATTGTATCTTTCAAAACTGCATATATTTTGCAAAAGCCAATCAGATACGTTTCAAATGGTGGAAACGATGATACTTCGGCTCAGGTTGCAAAGCTAAATGAGTTTATGGCATCTGAAGATAAAGACAGCAAGGACAAAAAGCTGATTGATTGGATGCACATTTGTGGCTTGGGAGTAAGAATGGTGTTACCGGATCAGGAAAACTCAGAAGATTCTAGTCCGGTTTCAATTTACACGCTAGACCCCAGAACGGCTTTTGTTATTTACAATAGTGGAATTGGAGAATGTCCCGTAGCTGCTGTAATTATTCAAAAAGACGAACAAGGAAATAGAATTTTGTGCGTTTATACAAAATCTGAATACTTTGAGATTTCTGGTAACGAGATTTCAAAACAGTCTGTAAACAATCTTAGCAGAATTCCTGTAATAGAATATCCCAACAATGAATGTAGAATGGGCGCTTTTGAAGTAGTAATTTCCTTGCTCAATGCAATCAACACTTTGGAAAGCAACCGTGTGGACAGTATTCAGGATTTTGTTAATGCGTTTGACGTTTTCCAGAACTGTGAAATTGGGGACGAGTATTCTAAACTTTCAACAGGCGGCAGAGCTATTGAGATCAAAACTGGAACGCCTGGAATGGAAGCAAAGGTATATCGTGTAACATCTGAACTTAATCAGACTAGCGCACAAACAATTGTGGACGATTTGTACCAATCTGTGCTGACTATTTGCGGCATGCCTAATAGAAATGGAGGTTCCAGCACAAGTGATACTGGTCAGGCATCGATTTTGCGTGACGGATGGGAAGCTGCTGAATCCAAAGCAAGTGACACAGAAAAGACTTATCTGGAATCTGAAAGAGAGTTCACAAAACTTGTGCTTCATATTTGCAACAATACATCTCAGTTGAATCTTAAATTGTCTGAGGTGAATATTGAGTTCACAAGAAAGAACCTTACCAATATTCAGTCTAAAGTCCAGATACTTTGTGAACTGCTTAATAATGGGTATGTTCATCCTAGGGACGCTTATATTGTTAGCAGCGTATTTGCTGATAGTGAAGCTGCATACATTAACGGCATGAAATGGCATGAGGAAAATCAGCAGAAAATGCAAGAGAGCTTGATGGGAGGATTTGATTATGGCGGAACAGAAGAATCCGTACCGCCTAGCGGACAGAGCGATTCAAGTTCTCAGCAAACGAGCGATACAGAGGTTTGAAGAAGCTAAAAGCAAGGCTTCTGCTAAAGGATTCGATGAACTGAATGTTATTTCTGGCGTCAAAGAATTGTACGAAAATTTAGTAAAAGATAACAAAGAAATTTTGCTTGAACTTGCTAGAGAAAAGTACAAGGAAGAAAACCCAGAAGGAAAAGATGTTCCAGACCTTAAATGGCTTATGGCTTTGCTTTTGGCGAGTGACCCTGTAACAAAATACATCTACGAAAATGAAGTAATCAGAAAACGGGACAGGCTTTCTGAAGGAGTAAACTCTACATCCGCAAAGGCAACTGAATATAACAAGGCTTTGGGGTATTGGGTGCAGATGACTTCACAATATGCAGATAACGTGAGTGATGCAGCTACTTTAAAGGCTTTTCAGGATGCTGGAATTAAAAGGGTGAAATGGAACACTCAAAAGGATGGCAGAGTTTGTGAAAAGTGCAAAGCCAGAGATGGAAACATTTATCCCATATCTAGCGTTCCTCCAAAGGTACATTGGGGAGATCGGTGTTACTTTACACCGGTAAAATAAAAATTAGCCGGTCATCCGGTTGATATATTGACAGAGAAGTCGTTAAAACCCATAACAGAGAGAACTGTAAACCCGAAAATAAGGTGCAGAGACGCACAATAAAAAACCCAAAAGGAGTACGATTATGAAAATTTCTACTGACGGAATCGAAGGATTTGCTGACATGACAGCGGATCAGAAAGTGGAAGCCCTTCTTTCTATGGAAATGCCTGATCCGGTAGACCTTTCTAAGTTTGTAAAGAAAGAAGTGTTTGACGCTAAAGCAAGTGAGGCGTCTACTCTTTCTAAAAAGCTGAAAGAAAAAATGTCTGATGATGAAATTGCAAGGGCACAGTCTGAGCAGAACATGAAGGACTTGCAGGACAAATATGATGCCTTGCTGAAATCCAGTACTATTTCCGCTCACACTGCAAGCTATCTGGCTATGCCTGGGTATGATGAGGAACTGGCTAAATCTACTGCTGAAGCGCTTTATGCGGGTGATACCGCAAAGGTGCTTGAAAATCAGAAAAAAGCTGCTGAAAATTACGCCAAAATTCTGAAAGCAGAGTGGATTAAGTCTACCCCTACGCCTCCTGGTTCCGCAGGTGGAAATGATAAAGATGAAGCTGTTGAACTCGCAAGAAAGATTGGAAAAGAAAAAGCTACATCTGTGAGTTCTACTGAAAACATTTTGAAACATTATATGTAAAGGAGAAAAAGGCATGAAATATGCAAAAACCTCGATTGCTGGAACTGTTGAAATTCTGGCAGCAGATGATTTTGTAGCCATTCCTATTAAGGTTGATGAAACCGGAGTAGTAAAGGCGGGAACCCCTATGACAGAAGCAGGTAAAAAGGTTACTGCAACTTCTTTTGCTACCGCAGTAGGTATGCTTCTGTATGATGTAGACCCCACTGAGAATCCCAATGGCGCACTGCTGGTTCAGGGCGTTGTTGACCAGAAAAAGGCACAGACTCATTCTGGCGTTACTCTTGATGCAACCTTTGCTGTTCCCGGTATTATTCTTCGGGACGACATCGGCGTAAATGCGTGATTAGGAGGATAATAACATATGGATATTCGAAAAGCGTTTACCCCTGCTGCTATTGCTGCTAACTGGACAGAAGTAGCTTCTAACATGGAGCCTTATATTGGTTCTGGCCTGTTCCCTGCAAAGAAGAAAGCAGGGCTTGATCTTTCCTGGCTGAAGGGAAGCCGGGGACTTCCTGTATCTCTGATGCCTTCTGCGTTTGATGCCAAGGCAACCTTCCGGGATCGTATCGGATTTGATAAGCTGGAAACTGAGATGCCTTTCTTCCGTGAGGGATTTAAGATTAAGGAGAAAGACCGTCAGGAACTTCTGAGAGTGCAGGATGTAAATGATCCTTATGCCGGCGCTGTTGTGGCAAAAGTGTTTGACGATGCAAACGAACTGATTGCTGGTGCAAACGTAGTTCCTGAAAGAATGATTATGCAGCTGCTTTTCCCGGCAGACGGAAATGTGGGTATTGCAATCAAGGCAAATGGCGTTGATTATACTTACGATTATGACCCCGGTGATGTTTGGAAGACCACTAACTACACTGCTCTGACTTCTACTGACACCTGGGACAAGCCTACATCCGCAGACCCGTTTAAGGCGTTCAAAACTGTAAAGGACGCTATCCGCAAGGCACATGGAACTGAGCCTGTGATTGCCATTATGAACACTACCACTTTCAATCTGATGGCCAAATGTGATGCCATTAAGAACCGGTATCTGTCTACTAGCGGTATTGCTCTTGGATATCTGACTGATGCAGAGGTTAAGTCTGTTGTAAAGGCTACTTCCGGTATTGATATCGTTGTTTACGATAAGATGTACAAGGATGAAAGCGGAACTGCTAAGTCTTTTGTTCCTGATAATTATGTTGCCCTGGTTCCCTCTGGTGCGCTGGGTTCTACCTGGTATGGCACTACTCCCGAGGAAGCTGATCTGATGGGCAAATCCGATGCTCAGGTATCTATTGTAAACACCGGTGTTGCTATTACCGTTACTCATCAGGATCATCCGGTAAACATCAATACTTTTGCATCTGAGATTGTTCTTCCTTCTTACGAAAGAATGGATGAGGTGGCCGTCATTAAGGTGGTGGAATAAGTTGAAGCTTATTCCAAAATACCGTATTTCGTATAAAGGAATGTTTTACGAAAACGGAGAAGCAATTGAAATTGATTCCAAAGATATGGATTCAATGAAAAAGCATGGAAAGATCGTTGAGGAGGAACCTTGTGTTCCTCCCAGCGTTCCTACTTCTTCTATTCCCACCAGAAAGCCGGGAAGACCTCCCAAGAGGTGATAATATGGATAATCTTTCCAGACTTAAATTAAGAACCGAAGAAACAGATGAAAATTTGCTTCTTGACTTGCTTGAAACGGCTAAACACGCCATTCTTGCTAGAAGGTTTCCTTATGGGGATTATCCAGAAGATGTTGAACCAAGATATGTAGATTTGCAGTTCAGGATTGCGCTTTCTATGTATAACAAGATCGGCGGAGAGTTTGAAGTAAGTCATTCTGAAAACGGCGTTTCTAGGTCTTGGGGAGAAGCGTTTGTTCCTGAAGAAATGCTAAGCGAAATTACCCCTAAAGTTTCTGTCAGATAGGTGATGCACAATGAGAGATTTGAAATCAAACACAAGTCTTGTGTATTACAAAATGTATCTGCGTCAGGAAGAAATCATTGATGAATACGGAAACAAGACGGGAAGTTATGCTCCTGTTTATGGGGAATTAAAATCTGCATATATTTGTGTATCGCCCAACATCGGAAGTGCAGAATTCCAGCAGTTTGGAACACTAGAAGGATATGACCGAACCATGACTACGGCTAATCCTAATATTGAGATCAACGAAAACTCTGTATTGTGGTTAGATGGAGCGCCTACGGACGGCCCATACAATTACATTGTAGAGAAAAAAGCTATCTGGAAAAACTCTGCACAGTTTGCAATCAAAAAGGTTACAGTTTCGGAATATCAACAGCAGCAGAGTGTAATTAACAGTTTGAGAAGTTTTAGTAGGTGATAATATGCCCGTTGTAAAACTTTTTCTTGATTCTGATTCAATTCAGCAAGCAATTGATGATTTGAAAAAATACAAGAAAAAGTTAGAAAAAGCAGCAAAAGAAATGGCAAAGCAATTGTCAGAGTTGGGATTTGATGTTGCTTTTTCAATAATGGATGGTCATATTTTTACCGGAGATACGATTAACAGTCTTGATGTTAAACAAACTGGAAATAACACATTTGTGCTTGTTGCCAACTCAAAAGCTATTTTATTCTTTGAGTTTGGTGCCGGTGTGAAATATGGAAAGGGCCATCCGCTTGCAGGTGAGTTCGGATATGGCCCTGGTACATATCCGGGGAAGGGACATTGGGATGATCCTAACGGATGGTATTACCCAACAGATGACCCAAGGCTGATTGTGAAAACAACGGAAGATGGAAAGACATATGGACATTCATACGGAAACAAACCACATATGCCTTTTTATAACGCAAGCAAAACTATGAGGGAAAACATTCTTAAAATTGCAAGGGAGGTGCTGAAATGATTGACATTGAACAAGATGTTTTCAATTCAGTAGCTTCCGTGCTAAGAAACAAATTTCCTGATATTTTTGTTTCCGGTGAAGCCGTTGATTCTCCTGCCAAGTTTCCGGCAGTAACGATTATCGAAAACGATAACTCAGTTTACACAAAAATGTCTACTGATAACCTTGAAAATGCTGTTTCGTTAATGTATGAAGTGAATGTGTACACAAACGAAATCAGTCACAGAAAAATGAAAGCTAAAGAAATCATGAGCCTTATCTGTGAAGAATTTGAAAAGATTGGATTCACTAGAACTGCTTGTGGGCCTGTTACTAATTTTCAAGATGACAGGATTTACAGGATGGTTGCTAGGTTCACAGCAAAGGCTGACAAAGATTTCTGGATTTATCAATCTTAAACACACAAGGAGGAATATATTATGTCCGAAAGACTTAGCACACTTGGTATGACTGTCCAGTATGCGGTTGAGACAACTCCCGGAACTAGACCTACCACTGGCTATAAAAAAATCCCCGAAATCAAGTCTATTCCGTCTTTTAACCCTACGCCTAATACAATCGATTCTACCACTCTGGAAGAAACAGAGTATATGACCTATGTGGCTGGTCTGAAAGACCTTGGTGGTGCGCTTGAATTTGGCGCCAACCTTACTGAAGACCTGATTACTGCATGGGAAACGCTTATGACGGCCTATGAAGGTGCGGTTGAAGGCGGAAAAGCAGTTTGGTTTGCAATTGTACATCCTAAACTCGCAAAAGCAACCTACTTTGTTGGGACTCCTTCTCCTCTTGGCATTAACGAAGCAAGCGTAAATGCTATGCTGGAAACTACGCTGTATATTACTCCTAACAGCGCCCCGGAGATGGAAGCAAAACCGACTGCATAATCTTAAAAATCTTAACAGCAGGAAAGGGAGAACGTAAATGATTAACCTGGAAGATCGTGTAAAGCCTGTATTCATTACTGATAATGAGACTAAGGAAAGATATGAACTGGATTTCAGCCGGGAAAGCGTAAAGTTTGCAGAGGCAAGAGGATTTGAAATTGATTCTGTTGCCAAGTTCCCTGCTACTAAGATTCCTGAGCTGTTCTTCTATGCTTTCAGAAAGAATCATAGAAAGATGGCTAGAGCCAATACGGATGCACTTATGGAATCTATGAATGGCCTTTCTGGTGCTCTGCTGGAGCGTCTGATTCAGCTTTATCAGCAGGCTGGACTTTCTCATGTAATCCAGACCGATGAGGAAGCCGAAAAAAACTCGGCAGTGACTGTGGAACTGTAAGAGAAGACATTCCGCAGTCATTCACCGAATTATTCGAAAAAGATTGCCCATATTATCTTTCCATAGGAATGACCTGGGAACAATACTGGTTCGGTGATGTGTGGATGATCCAGGCTTACCGTGAAGCAGAGAAGCGTCGTATTAAGCGCATAGATGAACAAGCATGGTTGCAAGGGCTTTACTTCTATGAGGCGTTGTGCGACGCTTCTCCTATATTTCACGATTTTGCTAAAAAAGGTACGAAGCCTATTCCATACAGAACAGAACCGTATACAGTTGAACAGGAAAGAGAAGAAAAGCAAAGAAAACAGCGTGAGAAAAATGAAGCGCTGCTTGCTCAAATTTACATGAAACAGTTTGTGCAAGCCGGAAAGAATTGGGGTAAAAAGTAGTGCCAAGTGTTTTTATGCCAAGTGCCTCTGTTTTTAAGGAGGTGAAGTAATGGCTGATACAATTGACACCTTGCAAATAGAAATATCTGCAACTGCAAACGATGCGTCAAAAAAGATAGATGCACTTGTATCTTCTTTGAATAAGCTCAAAAATAGTGTGAAGGGAACAGCCGGACTTGACACACTTGCACAGCGCATTAAGGCGTTAGCTGATGCCACAAACTCTTTGACGTCTTCTGGTGCAAAGAATCTTTCAGATATGGCAACAGCTTTGCAGTTGCTTTCCACTGTGCAAAAGCCTAAATCCATAAGCACTATTGCAAAGAACCTTGAATCTCTTGGCAAGGCTACAAACTCTTTGTCTTATGATGGTGCTCAGGCACTTATGGCATACACAAAACTTCTTCAATACTTGTCTGCCATTCCTAAAGCATCTGGATTGTCAAGCACAGTAAATGCTTTATCTAAGTTGAAAAGCATTGATTTTTCTGGAATTTCAGAAGAAAATATGCGGGCACTTGCATCTGCGTTAAATGTTCTTGGCGATGTAAAAACTTCCGAAGGGTTAAAGACAACACTTACACAGCTTAACAGGATTCCTAAAATCATGGAAGCTCTGGATTCTGCTGGTCTTGAAAAGTTTGCAAATCAAATGAAGGAAGTTGCTTCTGCCATGAAACCGCTTGCGGACGAAATGGATAAGATTGCTAGGGGATTTGATAAATTCCCATCTAAGATAAAAAGCACTATTACTTCAATAGATAAAATGTCTACAACGGCTAAAAGGTCTTCAAGTGTTTTCGGAATATTAAATTCTTCTTTTGCAAAGTTTGGACTTTTTTATATTTCGTTTGATAAGGTTGTAGATGTTTTATCAAATGCGTTAAATAGAAGCAATGAATATGTAGAAACACTTAACCTTTTCAATGTTTCCATGGGAGAATTTTATGAGGAAGCATTGGATTATGCTAATCTTGTATCTGAAAAACTGAAAATTGACCCATCTCAATGGATGAGAGCACAAGGCACATTTATGTCTATGGCTGCTGGTTTTGGAGTTTCCAGAGAAAAGGCATATCAGTTAAGCGAATCTTTAACAGAACTTTCTTACGATATTTCTTCTTTGTACAACGAAGATGTAGAATCTTCTGTTCTTAGATTGCAGTCTGCACTTGCCGGAGAAATTGAGCCTATTAGACGGCTTGGCATTTCTATCTCTGAAGCATCCTTGCAAGAATACGCCTTATCTAAAGGGATTGATAAAACTGTAAATTCTATGACAGAACAGGAAAAGGCTTTGTTGAGAAGCACTGTTCTAATTGAAAGAGCTGCTTCTATTGGAGCTGTTGGGGACTTTGTAAAAACAATCGAAAGCCCTGCTAACGCATTGAGAATATTGAATCAGCAGATTGTTCAGCTTTCCAGATCAATTGGTAACCTTATAATTCCTGTATTGATTAAGATTATTCCTTATGTACAGGCTTTTGTAGAAGTTCTCACAAATGCTATTCAGGCGTTGGCCTTACTGGTAGGTTGGGAACTTCCCAAATGGGATGCAAACGATTGGGGCAGTAATATAACTGGTGGGTTTGAAGGAATTGGAACATCTGCTGATGAAGCGGCTGATTCTGTTAAAAAACTCAAAGATTATACTACCGGAATAGATGAACTGAACATTATTTCTCCTGACACCGGAACAGACAACGCAGGCGGAGGTGCTGGTGGTGTAGGAGGTTCTTCCTGGTTTGAAGACATGGAAATTCCTGACCTTTGGGACAAGGATTTCATAAAAGACATAGAAACACAAACAGAAGGCCTAAAAGACCAGATGCAAGATTTGTTAAAAATTATAGGGGCAATTGGGGCAGCTTTATTAGCCTGGAAAATCGGTAACGCTATTTTTAATGGCTTGAATACTCTTTCTTCTATGATAAGAGGCTTGTTTGACCTATTTGGATTAAACAAGATTCCTAAAATAGACTTTAAGCTTCTTGGACTGGGAATGCTTTTAGCGGACGCAAAAGAGTTTGCAAAGTATTGGGATGACATTGTAAAAAACGGCCCAAACTTCAGTAATGTAGTAGGTCTGATTAGTGAAAGTTTAGGGTTATTAGGCGATACTGCAATTCTTTTGGGAAATCTTAAACTTGGTGGTGCGCTTAAAATTGCTCAGGGCATTGGCGAGATAGTTTCCGCACTGGCAGATATAGATGAAAACGGCGCTAACCTGGATAATGTATCTACAGTTATTAGAGGCATTACCAATATCGCTATTGGTATCGGTGCTATTACCGGAAACATTAAACTTGCTGGTGCGGCTGTTGCTATTCAGGGACTTACTTCAATAATTGAAGAAATTGGCAAAAACTGGGATGCTATAAAGAAAGGAGATTGGAGCGGCGTTGATAAGGGCACTCTTGTTATTGGTGCCATTGAAGTAATTGGTGGAATTTTAGCTGCCATGGGAACGTTTTCTTCAATCAAAAATCTTTCTAGTGCAGGAAAAGCCGCAGAAGCCGCAAAAACGGCATCAGATGCAACACAATCTCTTAGCGATACAGTAAGCAAAAAACTTTCTCCCAACCTGTCTTCTTTGGCTAAAAACCTTGGACTTGGACTTGTAATTGTAGCAGAAGTTGCAGCGGCTTCTTTGCTTATTGTCGGTTCTATTGCTTTAATGGGTAAGGCTTTAGAACAAGTAGGAATTGCATGGGAGCCAGTAATCCAAAACGGTGGTACTGTTGCTGCTGGAATGGGTATTGGCGTTGGAATATTGGCTGCCATAGGCACTGTAACTGCATTGTTAGGAAGTGTTGGCACTCCACTGATTGTAAACATGGCTTTAGGCACTGCAATACTTGCTGAACTAGGAATTGCAACCGGACTGTTCATCTTGGAAATCTGGGCAATTGGAAAAGGTTTAAATGAGATTGGTCAGGCCTGGCAACCTGTTTTAGATAATGGCGAAACCATAGCAACTGGAATTGGAATTGGAACAGGATTGTTGGTAGGTATTGGTGTTGTAACGGCGGCGCTTGGTGCTGTTACGGTTGCTAGTGCTGGAACTTTGCCTGCTGCGATTGCAATAGGAACAGCAATTCTTGTAGAACTTGCGGTTGCTTTCGTTGCCTTTAACAAAAGCCTTGTAGATGTAGCAGACGCATTAAGCAAAGATTTGGCACCATCTCTTGATGATTTAAACCAGGAGCTTCCTGCGCTTACTGAAAACATGTCTAACTTTACGACATTTATGTCTGAGTTTGCGGAAGAAGTAGCTTCTTATACAAAGAGTATGGGAAGTGTAACTTGGTCTAGTCTTGTAAGTGCTTTCCAAAGCCTGTTTGCTGGGAATCCGATTCTTGATCTTTCCGAAGACGTTAACACAATTTATTCCGACACGTTAGTCTTGAATGAAAAACTTAATCTGGCTAACCCAGGGCTTGAAACAGCCATCGAGCTTATGACAAACTATGTAAGTTTGATGAGTGCTTTAAAACTGTTAACGGAAGAAAACGGAACGATTAAACTTAACACTGGAATTTTCACAAACCTTTATCAAGCCGGATATAGTCTTGTTACGGGGTTTGAAGCCGGAGTAAATGAAAATGCCTATCTGGTTACAAATGCGGTTTCTAATATGATTGGAACAGAATCTAATTCTGCCAAAGATAGCGTGATTGGAATAGTAGTTAATAATCTTGGAATTGATGGTAAAACATCCAAGGTTATGGAAAACTACGGAAAATTAGCTGACCAAGGAATTGCAAATGGAATCACGGATAACAAAAATCTTATTTCTACGGCTATGGAAGACGCCTTAAATCCTGTTTTGGATATTGTAAGAAGTTTTGCCAAAACCGCTGAATCGATTGTTTCCGGGGTATTGTCTAGTATTTCTTCTGCTAAAAGGGCTTTGGAAGACCTTACTGAAGAAGTAAATTCTAGTAGCACTTTGAGCGATATCAAATCTGCACAAAGTAAATATACATCTACTTTTATTCGTGGGTATGCGAGTGGTGGATTCCCTGAACACGGTCAGTTGTTCTTTGCTAATGAATCTGGCCCTGAGTTGGTTGGAAGAATTGGAAACAGAACCGCTGTTGCCAATGGAGATCAGATTGTATCTGGTATTCAAGTTGGCGTAGAAACCGCAAATGCACCTGTTGTATCTGTATTGTATCAGCTTTTGGATGTGGCCGAAAGGATTGCAGCCAAGGATAATACTGTGCAGATCGGTGATGAAGTTATCGGGGCAAGTGCTAACCGGTACAATTCAAACAAGGGCTATAACCTTGGCATTTCAACTTAAAGAAAGGAGGGTTTCCCTATGAAGCCCTATATCAAAATCAATGGGAAACCCTTCCCCTTTCCCAAAAGGGGATTGAGTATGGTGGTAACTACATTGGTGGATGCAGGACGTGCTGCCAATGGCAGAGTTATTGGACAAAGAATTGGTAGAGATCAGCAAAAAATCAATAATTGTGTCTGGCCTGTTTTGGATGCAGAAACATGGAGCGAAATGCTTCAAGAGTTTGAACAATTTGATTTGGATGTTGAGTACATTGACCCTGTAACAAATGATTGGGTAGTTAGAAGAATGTACCCTGGTGATCGTTCGGCAGAACCTTATATGTTGGATGAAAGTACCGGAAGAGTTAAATTCTACATTAACTGCTCTTGCAACCTAATTGACAGAGGGGAGGCTGAATAACTGTGCAAAATGTTTCGCAAGCATATAAGGATTCAATGCGCAAGTCGTTCAGAAACTTCTCCTTTGTTAAGGTTGAATATGGCGTATTTAATGAAGATGCAAAAAACAGCGCAGTTTTGTCTGTAACATCTGGGAAACCTTATAGCACAACTGATATTAAAGGGGAAGACCCTCTGCCGTCTTATTTTTCGTTTGAGCCTAGAAGAAACCGGTTGGACAAGGAACTTCTTGTCCCTCCGGTGTCCGGGTATGTCAACACTGGATTTGTTTCCTCTGAAATGAGTGATGAATCTGGTGTTTTTTTGAATCCCCCAACATTCACTATCACATTTGAATATCCTGAGAACCTTTTAGGTATTACTCTTTCTTTCGACACTGTAACCGGAGAATATCCGGCTGAGATAGAATTGAACGGAGAAGTGTTTTATCCCAATAATTCGACTTATGTAATCGATAAAGAAATTCTGCAACAACAAACACTTACTCTTAAAATTCTGAAAAGTAAACAGCCTTATAGGTTTGCCAGGGTGTCGCAGATTCTTTTTGGGCAAGCTGTAAGATTCACCGACAATGAAATCACAAAACTTTCGTTGTCTTCTACGGTGGATATGCTTTCTGCTTCTCTTTCCAAAAAGAAACTGACTTTTTCTTTGGACAATTCAAAACTGGAATACAATCCAATTGTTCCGACAGGAATGTTGCAGTATACAGAAGAACGGCAGCCCATATCTGTTTCTTTTGGTTACCAGTTGGATGATGGAAGTATCGAATGGGTTGAGAAGGAACAATTCACGCTTGACGGTGATCCATCTACCAGTGATATCCTTGTCAATTTTACAGCACAAGATTCTTTGAATTTTCTTACTGGTCAGTTCAAAAAAGGGCTGTATAGACCAGAAGGAATTTCTCTGTATGACCTTGCCATTGAAGTTTTAGAAGATGCTGGTGTAGAAGATTATGCGTTACCTGAATATCTGAAAACTGTTACGACAAAGGCGGCTTTGCCTATTGCCACTCATAGAGAATGTTTGCAGATAATTGCTAATGCAGGTCAGTGCATCTTGTATACTGATAGAGAGGGCAAGATTCATATTTCTGTTGCGTTTGAGCCTACTATTACGCCTTATGACAACGGTCATGTTTCTTACAGCGATACTGAATCTGCTTTTAATAGTTTGTCTTTGCCGGAATACAAGTATGCCACTTTGTTTCCAGACAGCATGAAACTGAACGATGAAAGATACCTTGTGCTTCCTACGGATAAATCAAAATTTGTGCAACAGGGATTTGTGTCTGACAAAATTTGTGATGCTGAAGGTGTATTCTCTGATTATCCGGTTTATGGATTGAAATATTCCTTCCCTTACACAAGTTTCATCATTCCTATCACATTTGACCATATTGCCGAAGAATATGCAACAGAGTTTCGCATTGTTTATCTTTTGGATGGCTCTCAGGTGGATGAACTGGTAGTTTCTGAAAATACGCAGGTCAGATATGAAGTACAGAAAAATGTGAACAATTTCGATGAAATTCAGATTGAGATTCACAAATGGTCACATGGTTATAGAAGGGCTACTATCAATCAGGTTGGTGAAGGAAGAATCAACGACTTTATGGTTGATCTTGGAATGTCTAAGAAACAACC
>ERZ1643251.3651-NODE-3651-length-14045-cov-17.885347_pt1 | contig 14045 bp, 13 predicted proteins | sample MGYA00579261_ERZ1643251 | MGnify/ENA primary metagenome ERZ1643251 (study PRJEB29033, sample SAMEA4952267) | chicken gut metagenome | biome: Broiler Chicken; feature: Gastrointestinal Tract; material: Caecum | place: Ireland | collected 2018 | study: Broiler... | reverse complement strand
TAAAAGTAGATTATGTTCATATATTAGTAAATGGAAAGATAGTAAAAACAGGTGATCAAAGCTTAGCTTCAGAGATTGAAGAAGAGGGATATGCTAAATATAAAAATATGATATAAGCGTGAACATAACTTATTATTTGAACTCAAATTTTGAAGTTAGCTGTTTTTAATATCAATAAAAACATTAATGTGAAGTTATTACAATAGATGATATGTAATAAATAGCTGAGAAAACTAAACGGTTTATAGGTAAAACCTTAAAAAACCTAAATATTATTTTAAGGATTACGATTAATGGCTAAAACTAAAGTAAATGATATTAATAGAAATATTTATGATATAAAAAACAAAGACGAATATGACTTTAAGATACAAAAAGGACTAGCAAAGGAGATAATCGAAGAAATATCTAAACAGAAAAATGATCCGGATTGGATGAGAGAGTTTAGATTAAAAGCGTTAGAGGTATATAACAAATTAGAGCTTCCAACTTGGGGACCAGATATTTCTGAACTTAATATGGACGAAATAGCAACATATGTTAGACCAAAGTCTAAACTTAATACTTCATGGGATGATGTTCCAGAAGATATAAAGAATACATTTGATAAGCTTGGAATCCCAGAGGCTGAAAAAACTTCTCTTGCAGGTGTTGGTGCGCAATATGACTCAGAAGTAGTTTATCATAGTATGAAGGAAGAATTAATAAAACAAGGTGTTGTTTACACAGATATGGAAACAGCTGTAAGGGAATATCCAGATTTAGTAAAAGAACACTTTATGAAATGCGTTCCAGTAACAGACCACAAATTTGTTGCGTTACATGGTGCTGTATGGTCTGGTGGTTCATTTGTATATGTACCAAAAGGTGTTAAAGTAGATATTCCGCTTCAATCTTATTTTAGACTAAATTCACCAGAATCTGGACAATTTGAACATACATTAATAATAGTAGATGAAGGTGCAAGTTTGCATTTTATAGAAGGATGTTCTGCACCTAAATATAACAAAGTAAACTTACATGCAGGCTGTGTTGAATTATATGTAAAAGAAAATGCATATCTAAGATATTCTACTATAGAAAACTGGTCAAAGAATATGTTAAATTTAAATACTAAAAAAGCATTAGTAGGTAGAAATGCTCAAATAGATTGGGTAACAGGTTCTTTTGGATCTAAAATATCTATGTTATATCCATTAAGCGTATTAAATGGCGAAGGAGCTAAAACAGAATATACAGGAATTTCTTTTGCAGGAGCTGGACAAAATTTAGATACAGGATTTAAGGTAATACATAATGCACCAAATACTTCTAGTGTAGTAAATTCTAAATCAATTTCTAAAAATGGTGGTAAATGTACTTACAGGTCTTTAGTAAGGATAAATGAGAATGCAAAAAATTCGAAAAGTTCAGTATCTTGTGAATCGCTTATGCTTGATGATATATCAGTTTCAGATACAATACCAGTTAATGATATAAGAAATGACGAAGTAGAATTCTCACATGAAGCTAAAATAGGAAAGATTAGTGATAAAGCGATTTTTTATCTAATGTCTAGAGGACTATCAGAAGAAGATGCTAAAGCAATGATAGTAAGAGGATTTGCATATCCAATTTCTAAAGAGCTTCCTGTAGAATATGCAGTTGAAATGAATAATTTAATAAATCTAGAATTGGAAGGAGCAATAGGTTAATGTTACAAGAATTAAAAATTAATGAAACTCCTGTAAGAACTTCAAGAAATTTTAATATAAATAATGCTAAATTAAAAGACATAGATATTCCAGAAACTATTGGAAAATTTGAGAATGTTAGCATCATAGGTCAAGTAACAAATGATGCGGATAATAATTATAATTTAACATATGGCTTGGGCAATGAACTAGAAAAACAAATAAAACAAGATGCAAATAAAAATTTGAAAATAGTTATAGAAAAAGATATAAACCAAAATGTTGAAATTGATTTTAACTTTAATAAACAAAACTTAAATTTAGTAGATAATATAGAAATAATATCTAAAGAAGATACTAAATCAACTATTATAATAAAATATAAAACAGAAAAAGATATACAAGCTTATCATAATGGAATAATAAGAGTATTAGCTAAGAAAAACTCTAAAATGAATATAATAGTTGTTAACCTTATGAACACAGAATCAAATAATTTTATAAGCTTTGAAAATTTATTTGAAGAAAATGTAAAAGTTAATTATACAATTATTGATTTTGGAGGGAAAAACAGTATAACAAATTATTATTCAAATCTTGTGGGAGATAATTCTGAAAATATAATTAATGGTATTTATTTAGGTAAAGAAAGTCAGTTTTTTGATTTGAATTATATTGGCGAATTAAGAGGCAAAAAGTCAAACATAGACATAGAAATACAAGGAGCTCTAAAAGATACTGCTAAAAAACATTTTAAAGGTACTATAGACTTCAAAAAAGGTTGTAAAAAGGCAACAGGTAATGAAAATGAATTTTGTACTTTATTATCTGATAAAGCAAAATCTATAGCACTTCCAATGCTTCTTTGCTCAGAAGAAGAGGTAGAAGGAAACCACAGTAGTGCAGCAGGAAAAGTAGGAGAAAAAGAACTTTTCTATATAATGAGTAGAGGCTTTGATGTAAAAGAAGCAATGAAACTAATTGTAAGAGCAAAATTTAACAGTATTATAGAGAATATAGAAAATGAAGATTTAAAAGAAGAAATATTAAGTGAAATAGACAAGAGACTTGATTAATAATCATTGAAACAGCTATAAATATTGTGAATATAGTTTATTAAGCTAATATTGTAATAAAAATTATAAAAAGGAGAAAATTTATTGATGAATAAATATAAGGATGATTTTCCAATTTTAAAAAATAATAATATAGTATACTTGGATAGTGGAGCTACAAGTCAAAAGCCACTTCAAGTTATTAATGCAGTTGATAATTTTTATAAAAATTATAATGCTAACCCTCATAGAGGAGCATATTCATTAAGTATAGAAGCAACTAATCTATATGAAGACACAAGAACTAAAATTGCTAAATTTATTAATGCTAGGCATAGAGAAGAAATTATATTTTCTAAAAACGCTACAGAAAGTTTAAATTTGCTTGCATATTCTTATGGAATCGATAAGCTAAAAGAAAATGATGAAATTGTTATTTCTATAATGGAACATCATTCTAATTTAGTTCCTTGGCAAAAAGTATCTAAAGTAACAGGTGCTAAACTTAAATATATGTATATAAATAATGACTTTGAACTAACAGACGAAGAAATAGAAACAAAAATTACAGATAAAACTAAAATAGTAGGAATAGCACATGTGTCAAATGTTTTAGGAACTATAAATAATGTTAAAAAAATTATAGACTATGCTCATAAAAAAGGTGCTGTAGTTATTGTTGACGCATCGCAAAGTATCCCTCATATGAAAATAGATGTACAAGAATTAGATGCGGACTTTTTAGTATTTTCAGGTCATAAAATGTTAGCACCACTTGGTATAGGTGTTTTATATGGTAAAAAAGAACTATTAGAAAATATGAACCCTTTTATAATGGGTGGAGATATGATAGAATATGTATATGAACAAGAAACTACTTTTGCACCACTTCCAAATAAATTTGAAGCTGGAACACAAAATGTAGAAGGTGTCATTGGACTTGGAGCTGCTATAGATTATATTAATTCTATAGGATTTGATAAAATAGAAGAAATAGAAAAAGAAGTAGTAACATATGCAAGACAAGAACTATCTAAATTAGATTATTTAACATTATATATGACACCACATGACGAAAAGCACTCTGCTGTGATTTCATTCAATATGAAAGGCGTTCACCCACATGATGTTGCAAGTATTTTAGACACAGAAGAAGTTTGCGTACGTTCTGGAAATCATTGTGCACAACCACTTATGAGATTCTTAGGAATAGATTCTACATGTAGAGCAAGCTTCAGTTTCTATAATGATATAGAAGATGTAGATAGGCTTGTTAAAGGATTAAACAAAGCTTATAATATGTTTAAAAAGTATATTAAAGATTAAAAAGTGTATTAAGAAAAACAAATATTTATTTATAAAATGGAAGAAGCGGAGGTTAAGATGGACGACTTATCAGATGTTTATAATGATTTAATAATGGAACATAGTATGAATTCTTATAATAAGAAACATTTAGATAATCCGGATTTTTGTGAAATTGGACATAATCCAAATTGTGGAGATGAGATTACTTTAGAATTAAAACTAAATGGAGATGTAATAGAAGATATATCTTTTACTGGACATGGTTGTGCAATTTCTCAAGCTTCCACATCTATTATGATAGATACTTTAAAAGGTAAAACTATCGAAGAAGCAAAAGAAATTATTTCTACTTTTATAGGTATGATAAAAAGAGAAATTACAGACGAAGAAGAATTAAAAAAATTAGAAGATGCTATAGCATTTAGAAATGTGTCTCATATGCCTGCAAGAGTAAAGTGTGCTTTACTTGCTTGGCATACAATAGAAGATATATTAAATAAAAAAGAAAATAAAAACTCGTAAAAGATTAGATTATTAAATATAATTAAAATTTTGAATTATGATAGGTAAAACAAATTAATTAAATAGATTTAGGAATAAGAAATGGAAAATAAAAAAGTATTATTAGGAATGAGTGGTGGAGTGGATAGTAGTGTATCTGCTCTATTATTAAAAAAACAAGGATATGAAGTAATAGGAATAACATTAGAAATGTTTGATAACAATTCTAATGTGTCTTTAGATGCCAAAAAAGTATGTGAACAATTAAATATACCTCACTATGCTTTTAGTTGTAAAAACGATTTTAAAAAGCATGTAATTGATGATTTTATAGCATGCTATTCAAATTGTAAAACTCCAAATCCTTGTATTGAGTGTAATAGATACATTAAATTTGGATACATGTATGAAAAAGCAAAAGAATTAGATTGCAATTATATTGCAACAGGTCATTATGCAAAAAACGAGTATAATAAAGAGTACGATAGATGGGTAATAAAAAAATCTAATGCAGGGAATAAAGATCAAACATATGTATTGTGGAATATACCAAAAGAAGTTATAGAACATATTATATTTCCACTAGCAAACTTTGAAAATAAAGAACAAATAAGGCAAATTGCAAGAGAAGCGGATTTAGAAGTAGCAAACAAACCAGATAGTGAAGATATTTGTTTTATTCCGAATGGAAATTATAAAGAATTTTTAGAAAAAAATTCTGATATAAAACCTAAAACAGGAAACATTGTAAATTCTAATGGAGAAGTTCTTGGTAAACATACCGGATTATATAACTATACTATAGGGCAAAGAAAAGGATTAGGTATTGCTTATAAAGTGCCTCTATTTGTTTTAGGCTTTAACAAGGTAAAAAACGAAGTAATAGTTGGAGAAGAAAAAGAATTGTATAAAAGAGAAATTCAAGTAAGCAATATTAATTTATTATTAATAGATAAAATAGATAATCCAATTGAAGTGGACGTGAAAACGCGTTACTCAACTAAATCTGCTAAAGCTACAATTATTCAAGATGGAAACAATATAAAAGTTACGTTTGAAGAACCTCAAAGAGCTATAACTCCAGGACAATCAGCAGTATTTTATATAGATGATATGGTTTTAGGTGGAGGAAAGATATGTTTTCAAGAACAGAGTTATTAATAGGAAAAGAAAATATAAAAAAACTTCAGAATTCTAAAGTCGCAATCTTTGGAATTGGTGGAGTTGGTTCATATGTTGTAGAAGGTTTAGTTAGAGCAGGAATTGGTAGTTTTATTTTAGTAGATAATGACGAAGTATCAATTAGCAATTTGAATAGACAAATAATAGCAACTACTAAGACTATAGGAAAACCAAAAGTAGAAGTTGCAAAAGAAAGAATATTAGAAATAAATCCAAATGCTAATGTTACTATTTATAAAGAATTCTACATGCCAGATAATAAAGTTGAACTTACAGATGATATTTCATATATAGTTGATGCGATAGATACTGTTACAGCTAAAATAGCTTTAATAGAAGAAGCGGATAAATTGAAAATACCTATAATATCAAGTATGGGAACCGGAAATAAATTAGATCCTACGAAGTTTGAAGTAACTGACATATATAAGACTAGTGTATGTCCACTTGCAAAAGTAATTAGAAAAGAATTAAGAAGCAGGGGAATAAAGAAATTAAAAGTAGTTTACTCTAAGGAAGAACCTATAAAAAATATAAAGGAAGAAGCGGATGAAAATATAGAATTTAAAGGAAAGGCCTATGTACCTGGAAGCATTTCATTTGTTCCTTCTGTAGCAGGATTAATCATAGCAAGCGAAGTGGTTAAAGATATAATTAATAACTGATGTTTTATAAAGAGGAGCAACTGCCGAATAATTACTGAGATTTGGCAGTTGCTCCTGCCTTTTGTTATGTAAAGACTTTATCAACACAATTCTACAAAATATTACATATAATAATATATAATTTATTGTATGTAAGGGGGAATTATGTTTTGAAATTAAAAGATAAAAACATTGGTTTTATTTTTACGGGATCATTTTGTATGTTTAAAACAACAATAGAGCAGCTTAAAAATATAAAAAAAGAAGGCGCAAATATTATCCCGATAATGTCATATAATGCATATAAATTAGATAGTAAGTTTGGTAAGGCCAAAGATTTTATAGATGAAATTGAAGAAATTGCAGGGAATAAAATTATAAATACAATTCAAGGAGCAGAACCTATTGGGCCTAAAGACTTAACAGATATTATACTTATCGAACCATGTTCTGGTAATACTATTGCTAAACTTGCAAATTCTATAATAAATACGCCAGCAACTATGGCAACAAAATCACATTTGAGAAATGAAAAACCTGTAGTTATTGCAATATCTACTAATGATGGACTTTCTGGAAGTGCAGAAAATATAGGCAAATTATTAAATAGAAAGCATTATTATTTTGTACCATTTAGACAGGATAATCCTATAACAAAGCCAAGATCTCTTGTATTTGATGCAAAATATACAATTCCTACATTAGAAGAAGCTTTAGAAAATAGGCAAATTCAACCAATATTAATGTAATAAGATTAAAAGCAGAATTTATATTAAAAAACTTTTTTAATATAGATTAGAATAAATTAAAATATTTAGCATAGTAACATACAAATGAATAAATAATTAACAAAAACTTTACAAAGTTATTTTATAAATATATAATTAAAGTGAACTAATCACATAGTCAAATTATAGGAGAAACAAATGAAAACCGTACCAAAATATAAAACAAAAAAAGAAGAAGTAGAAGCAAAACGAAAAAATGCAAAAATTTTTCCAATATATAAGATGTTTTCTTGGGACCTGCTGTTTTTCTATTCAACTCAATATTTATTTTATACTACAACAAAGGGATTAACAGCAGGTGAAGTATTAAAAGTAGATGCTTTTTATCCATTATTTATAATTATCATGCAGCTACCTGCTGCAATATGTGCAGATATACTTGGTAGAAAAAGAAGCTTAATACTTGGTAATCTTATTATGGCATTATATATTGTTCTACTTATTGTATTACCTGGCATTGTAGGTATTTTTATAGCAAATATTGTATATGCTTTTGGGTATAGTTTAAAAGGTGTACAAGAAACCAACATACTATATGATTCAACAGCAACAAAAGGTGGGGAAGGGCTATATCCAAAAATTAATGGAAAAGGTGCAACTGGTTATTACATATTTGATGGAATTGCATCTTTAACTGCTGGATATTTATTTATTATTAATCAATACTTACCTATGATATGCTGTTTAATTGTTACAATAATTGCCACTATTATTGCACTAAATTTTAAAGATATATATACAAATAAATTAGAACAAAATGAGATTTCTAAGAAAATAAAAGAATATAAGAGTGACTTTAAAATATCTATAAAAAATATAATTAAATCAAAAAGGCTAAGAGCATTACTTATATTTATGGGACTATTTAATGCATTGATAAGCATAATGAGTACATATAAAGGAAATATATTAGTAGAATTACAAATTGGTCCAGAAACATTTTCAATTATAAATGCAGTTTTAACACTTATATCTGGTATAGCTTCAACATTTCAGGACAGAATTCATAAAAGGTTTAAAAATAAAACTTTTACAGTATTATCTTTAAGTTTCGTGTTAAGTGTTGTTTTAATAGGCCTTATATTGTTTGGAAATGTAAATTACATGTTGCCAGTAATATTAGTATTGCTTTCAGTAAGAAACATAACAATGTCAAATTACTATGTACTATCTGAAAGATATTCTAAAAACTTTTCAACACCAAAAACAAGGTCAAGAATTTCTTTTGCTACTGAGTTTACCACAAATATTATTGAGTCTATATCGCTATTTTTAGCAGGAATACTGTTAGATGGAGTATCTATAGCTTCTGCAACTTTAATAGTAGGATTAGTATTCTTATTGTTATTTACATTAGTATTAGATTATATGAAAACGAGAGTTGGATTAAACCCTGAAAATTATAGTAAAAATGATATCGAATTAGAATAATTATAGAAAAAATAATAAAAGAAAATAAGTAATGAAATGAGTTTAGTATAAGAAATAGCTAATATATTAATATTGGCTATTTTTATTATTGATTTTTAGACATTTTTTAATATATACCCTACTATTTACAAAATACCCGAATGGGTATATAATTTCTTTGGTGATAGAATTGTGTTTATAATGATTTAGAGAAAGGAAATACAGAAATAATAGATGAACTAATAAGTCTATTTAAAAAATTTAATAAATAAGAAAGGTTGTGTGTATGATGGAAGAATTAAATATTAAAGTAAAAGGAATGCATTGTGAAGGTTGCGAAAAAAGGATAAAAAATGCTTTAGGAGATATTAAAGGAGTAAAAGAAGTAGAAGCCGATTATAAAAAGGGAATTGTAACTGTTGAAGCTAAAGCTAAAATAGATGACAAAACAATAGAAGATACAATAGATGATTTAGGATTTGAAGTAGAAGAAATTAAAAGAAAATAAATTAATATAAATTGCTCTCTTATAATTATAAATGAACCTTTTAGTAAAGAGAGAAAGGAAGTTCATATGAAAAAAATTATTTTATCAATAGACGGAATGACTTGTAGTGCCTGCTCTAATGGGCTAGAAAAGTACCTATTAAAGCAAGATGGTATTATAAATGCTTCTGTTAATTTAGTAATGTCTAATGCTTTAGTAGAATATGACGAAAATAAACTAAATCAGAAAAATATTGAAGAGTTTGTAAAAAAAGCAGGTTTTAAAAGTCTTGGATTATATACAGATATAAAAACAAAAAATAATGCTAAAAACAATAAAACTCTATTTATAATATTTTTAGTTTTAGCAATTGTATTAATGTATGTTTCTATGGGACATATGATTGGACTACCTACATTTGAATTTTTAAATATGCATACACATCCAATTAGCTATGCTGTATCTCTTCTAATTTTAACAATTCCATTTATAATTTATGGTTTTGATATTATTAAAAGTGGATTTAAAAACTTAATACATAAAGCTCCAAATATGGATACTTTAGTTGCTATAGGTGTTTTAAGTAGTTTATTATACAGCATATATAACATGTATATGCTAATTAAAGGTAACCATAGTTACGTAGAACATCTATATTTTGAATCTGCTGCAATTGTAATATTTTTCATAAAACTTGGAAGATATATTGATGGTGTTAGTAAAGATAAGACTAAGGAAGCAATTCAAAAATTAGTTCAGATAACTCCTAAAGACGCTACTATTAAGATAGATGGAAAAGAAAAGAAAGTTACAATAGATGAAATAAATAAAGGAGATATTGTAATTAGTAAACCAGGAGAAAGAATTTCTGTAGATGGAGAAATTATATCAGGCAAAACCCATTTAGATGAATCTTTTATTACAGGTGAAAGTAAACCAGTAGCTAAGACTACAGGTAATAAAGTTATAGCTGGAAGTATAAATTATGATGGATATATAGAATATAAAGCAGAAAGAATAGGAAGAGATTCTACTATATCGGAAATAGTAAAACTAGTAATAGAGGCAACAAATACAAAGGCTCCTATTGCTAAAATTGCAGATAAAGTAAGTGGCTATTTTGTACCAGCAGTTATTATTATAGCATTTATCACATTTTTAGCATATTTATTGCTTGGGCTTGGATTTGCTTCGGCAATAAATACTTTTGTAACTATTTTAGTAGTTGCTTGTCCTTGCAGTTTAGGATTAGCTACTCCACTTGCAATAGTTATAAGTGAAGGTGTTTGTGCAACTAACGGAATTCTTGTAAAGAAGAGTGAAACATTAGAAAATGCATCAAAAATTAATACTATTGTATTTGATAAAACTGGTACTTTAACTTATGGGACACTAAAAATTTCAGAGACATTAAATTATAGCAATCTAAGTAATGACGAGATTATACAAATAGCTGGAAGTTTAGAATCAAAGTCAACTCACCCAATTAGTAAAGCTTTTAAAGAATATTTGGAGACTAATAAAATAGAACTACTAAATGTAGAAAAATTTGAAGATATAAGTGGTTATGGAATTACAGGAATTATAAATAATGATACGATTTTAGTTGGTAATTCTAAACTACTTGATAAAAACAATATTCAGAATAAATATGCCGAACAAGAAAAAGAATTAGCATTAAAAGGTAATAGCATAGTTTATGTAGTAAAAAACAATAAAATTCTTGGAATTATTGGTGTAAATGATATTGTAAGAGATAATGCAAAAGAGATTATTAATGAGTTAAATAATAACAACATTGAAGTAATTATGCTTACAGGTGATAACGAAAATACAGCCCAATCAATTGGAAATACACTAGGCATAAAAAAGATAATTTCCAATGTTACGCCAAGTGAAAAGTCAAATATTATAAAAAAATTAAAAGATGAAGGCAAAATGGTAATGATGTGTGGTGATGGTATTAATGATAGTCCGGCCTTAGCATTAAGTGATATTGGTGTAAGTGTAAATAGCGGAACAGATATTGCTAGAGATTCGTCAGATGTAATATTAACAAAAAATGATTTATCGAGCATAATGAATTTAATTAATATTAGTAAAAAGACAATTAGAAACATAAAACAAAATTTATTCTGGGCATTCTTTTATAATACCTTAATGATACCAATAGCAATGGGAGTATTATCTGGAATTGGTATAACAATTAATCCAATGATTGCAAGCTTGGCTATGGTGCTAAGTAGTTTTACAGTAATTTTAAATGCACTAAGATTAAAAAGAATACGTTTATAGAAAAAATAATAAATAAAAAAGAAACCTAAATTAAAGTTAGAATTTTTGATTTGTAGGTTTCTTTTTTATGTATCAAGTTTTATTATGCTTTGATTAATGTTTGTTTTAAATATAAATCTAATTAATCTTGCTTTTTTACATTTTCATTTGCTAAGGGATTTTGAGCAACTGCATCTTTAATTTGTGAATTATCTACATGAGTATAAATCTCTGTTGTGGAAATGCTTTCATGACCAAGCAAAACTTGCAATGCTCTAATATCTACTCCATTTTGATACATTAAGGTTGCTGCAGTATGTCTTAATTTATGTACAGAATATTTATTCATATCTAATCCAGCCTTAGCAAGTTCTCTTTTTACAATTTCTTGAACCATTCTATTACTAATACGTTCTTTTCTTTTACTTAAAAATAGGGCATCTTTAGAATTATATTTTACACCATCATGTGGTCTTACTTTTAAATATTCATTTATGGCATTTATGCAAGCAGGATTTAAGTAAATGGTTCTTTCTTTATCACCTTTACCTATAACAGTTAATTTATTGTCCGAAAAATTTATATCTTTTATATTTATTCCAACTAACTCAGATAGACGCATACCACAATTTAAAAATAGAGTAATTATAGCATAATCTCTTTCTTTATATTCATCAGAAGCGTCCATTGCCGTTTCTAGCAGTTTTTTACTTTGATCTAATGTTAGATATTTAGGAAGTCTTTTACCAATTTTAGGAGTTTCTAATCCTTGAGCAGGATTAATTTCTAATACTTTTGCTTTTTGTGTTAAATAATTAAAGAATACTCTAATGCTAGCTGCTTTTCTTGCTCTCGTAGTAGGCTTACTATGAAAGTTATCTGCTAAATAATATAAAAAAGAGTGTATATCATTTAAGGTTATACGTTTTACAATTGAAATATCCATATCATGAATATCAATTTCTTTAATATTATCATTATTATCTAAGTTAAAATGATGCATTATAAATTTTAAAAAGTGAGATAAGTCATAGTTATATTCTTTTACAGTGTTTGGTGATTTATTTAATATTCCGGTTAAATATTCTAAAAACTCGTTTAAAAATTGAGGATTTTCATTAAGATCTATCATTTGTTTATCTCCTTTCAACATATATAATATATCATTATAACGCCATTTATCAAGTAGTTTTTTGCTTTTTATTCATTAGATTTTTTTAATGAGATGGTTGCCAAAGTATCTCCTAATTGAGTAAATACTACAGCTAATAAATCAATTTCTTGATTAGACATATTTTGAGATATAGCACATGCTAAAGCGGAAATAAAAGTAACAAGTTCGCAAGAATTCATAGATAAAATTCCTCCTGTAATAATTATATGTTCTGCTATAACTTATATTTCAAAAATTATATTCTTCGATTATAGGTGAATTATTATTTGGATAATTAAAACAAAGAATTATATATATGTGTTATATATATTTTTTTGTGTGTTTTATATAAATTTGAATTGAAAATGTATATAAAATTTGATAATATTTAATATAAATAAAAAAGATTATTTACAAATTACATAAAAAAATAAATACAACATTAAGAGCTGTAAAAACATAGTAAATAAGCATAATTTTTTTGGGTGATAAAATGAAACAAATAAACTATAATGTAAACAAATTAGAAAATTTTGATACAGAGTGGTTATTACATAAAAAATGTAGTGAATGGTGGTATTCTACATCTATATTGAGGGATAATCAAAATAATTTGTATTCATGTCAATATACTTTTTTGAGGATGAGACTATTACCATTTTTAAAACCTTATATTTTAATGTCTGCTATTACAGATTTTCAGACTAAAAAACATTACTACACACAAGAATTTACACTATCAAAGAAAAATATTGAAATAGATAAAGACAAAGTAGTGTGTAATAATGCAAATGTTTTCAAAGATAAAAACAAAATGATAATAGAAAGTATAGGAAATAAATTTTCTTATAAATTAAACCTTGAATATGGTAAAGGGCCATATTGGCATTGCAATAATGGAAAATTGTATATGGGTATAGAAAATGAAAAGCAAACAACATTTTATTATTCTTACACAAATATGCCAACAACAGGAACAATTAACTTAAATGGAAAAGAAATAGAAGTAAAAGGTTCAACTTGGTTTGATAAACAAGGCGGTACTTTTAATTTTATGAATATTCATACACATTGGGAGTGGTTTTCTTTGAGATTCTATGACAATGAAGAAATAATGTTGTTTAACTTTCCACAACAAAATTATTGTGATGGAACATATATAAAAAGCAACTTAACAAGTAATCGCTTAAACAATTATAGTATGGAGCCAATTAAATTTACTGAAAAGGATGGATATAAGTTTTCTTGTGGCTGGAAATTAAAAATACCTAAAATTAAGGATGAAAATTATAAAATTATACCTATTATAGATGGACAAATGAATTTAGCATATTTTGAACAATTATGTCATATTTATAATAAAGATAATGAAGAAGTTGGAATGTGTTTTGTAGAATTATTACCAGGTGTTTATAATAAAAAACTAGATGGAAAATTATTGCTAAAAAAAATCTAAAAAAATTATGATATGAATTACAATTTATAAGGAGAATATTAAATAAATAATATTCTCTATTTTTTATATAATAGGAAAGTTATCAAGAGTTGGAAACAAAGATTGTTTGCATAA
>ERZ1643251.3649-NODE-3649-length-14051-cov-27.634181_pt1 | contig 14051 bp, 10 predicted proteins | sample MGYA00579261_ERZ1643251 | MGnify/ENA primary metagenome ERZ1643251 (study PRJEB29033, sample SAMEA4952267) | chicken gut metagenome | biome: Broiler Chicken; feature: Gastrointestinal Tract; material: Caecum | place: Ireland | collected 2018 | study: Broiler... | reverse complement strand
CGGGGACGCCGGGCAGTTCTGCGGACTACAGTCTGGTATCGGTTGCAGGCCCTACGGGCGCGACAGGGGCCGCGGGTGCGACCGGGCCGACCGGCCCCACCGGCCCGACCGGCCCGACCGGTGCGACGGGAGCAACAGGTCCGACCGGCGTAACCGGCCCGACCGGTGTAACAGAGCAGGTAACATAAGGGAAACATAAAAAAGCCATTCGGAACAAGGTCAAACGGCAGCTCATCCGGGCTGCCGTTCTTTTGTGCGCTTGATTCTATTTAACGCCTTCCATTCCCTCTTATCTGTACTCCGAAATAAGGTGGAAAGCCACCTTTTTTCGGAATAGGAATATTTAACCGTATCGAATCCGATACGGTTGGATACCGCACTATTTTCAAATAATATATCAGCAATTTCGCATATCCTATTGAAATCCCCGTGCGGATATGCTATAATTACTTTGTAATACGATTTAGACGAGGTGACAGCATGGCAATCAGCTACAATAAGTTATGGAAACTGCTCATCGACAAGGGAATGACTAAGACACAAATGCGCCTTCAAGCAGATATTTCCACAACGACGCTTGCCAAACTCGGTAAAAATGAGACGGTTTCGATGGACGTCCTCTTAAAGATCTGCAAGCTGCTCGATTGTAACGTCGGCGATATTATGGATGTCATCAATGAGGAGGCAAGCAATGGCAACAAGTAAGAAACTTGAAATCATCTACCATAACGGACAGCCCGACGGCATCCGATCGATCAGACGTCATCTATCGACGATGACGACCTATGTCATTCCGCGTCCTCTGCTTGCCGAGGCAAAGAAGATCACAGGCATCAATCGCCCCGGTATTTACTATCTCATCAATGAAAACGACGAAAACAAGATCGCGCAGATCTACATAGGGCAAACGCGCAACGGGGTTGTCCGCCTGGACGACCACAACCGTTCCAAAGATTTTTGGAATAAGGCAATCATGTTCCTCGCCGACAGCAAGACGTTCTCCCTCGATATGATCAGCGGACTGGAAGAATACGCCATTATCAAAGCGCACGAATCCAATCGCTATAAGGTGGAAAACTCCGTCAAGCCCAAGTATGAAATTGATGAGTACGACCTCCCCTCTATAGAAGAGGTGTACGAGGAAATACAGTTCATCATGGCGACGCAGGGTTATAAGCTGGACAACGCAAGGGCAAGCCTGAATGAATCGTCTGTTTTCCATACGACCCGCAATGGGATTAAGGCATACGGCGTTTATGACGGTGATAAATTTCAGGTGCTGGAAGGTTCAGAGGTCAATCTTACGAAACCCGCGAATCTTGAAAAGTATAACAAACAGCGCAAAGAGCTGTTTGAAAAAGGAGATATCATCCAACAGTCAGATAAGTATATCTTGAAAGTTACGCTTGAATTCAATACTCCAAGCGGTGCCGGAGAATTTATTCTCGGCGGCTCGATCAACGGCTGGGCGGAATGGAAAGACAAAGCCGGCAAAACGTTGGATGAAATTTATAGGAAATAATTAGCTGGATATGAGGTAGGGGAAACATGTTGCATAATTGTCAAAAACATGAAGAATACATTAAGTCGCATATTTTAGTTTTTGATAAAAACGGAAAGCTGAAATGCCGTGAAAGAGCCGACTTGGAATATAAAGAATCGTTCAGTTATTCCAATGCGGCTAAATATGCAAAAACTATGGCCGCATTTGCTAATAATGCAGGTGGATATATTATTTTTGGAGTTAAAGATAAGCCAAGGGAGATTGTAGGTGTTAATAATGCGTTTAAAGAGCTGCCTGTGGAAAAAATGACGGAAATTTTAAATTCAAGATTTTCGCCCGAGATATTGTGGGATATTGGCATCGTTGATTGTGAAAAGGGTGAGGTTGGATATATCTATGTTGAGGAGAGTCTTGATAAACCCGTTATGGCAATTAAAGTTGACGGTACAATTAGTAGTGGAGATATTTTTTATAGATATAAAGCGCGTACAGAAAAAATCAAATATCCTGAAATACATCGCATTATAGCGGAAAGGGAAAAGAGGATACATGACAGCATTATTAAATTAGTTGAATCAATACGCGCTGGCAATACTCCTAATATTGGGATTATTAATTATAGCAATGGAAGGATAAGCACTCCTTACGGTGTGGATGTCGCTATTGATAAGAAATTAGTTGTACAAGTTTTAAAAAAGGCTAAATTTATTAAAGAGGGACAATTAAAAGAAGGCGGAGAGCCGGTATTGATGGTTACAGGCAATATAGACCTTGCAGAGGAAGTCCCCGTTCCTGATTTGGAGCCTAACGTAAGTCATCCTTATCTGCAAAAAGATTTAACGGCTATGCTTGGTATTGAGGGGAAGTATACGCCTGCTTTAATTTGGTATTTTCATCTTAAAGACGAAAAGAAGTATCATTTGGAAATACAAACCTCTAAAAAGACAGAGGTGCACAAGTATTCTGAATTCGCGTTTAAAAAATTAAAAAATGAAACTTCTGAACATTCTGATGACTCTGAATGGCTGGTTAAAATTAAAGAAAGGTATACGCAAAATCAAAAAATTAAATCAAAGAAAAACAAATAGTTAAGCACTATTAGGAGTCTTACACAAAAATGCCTAAGAAAGAAGTAAAATCAAAAGAACAATCGTTGGAAACCGTCCTGTGGAATTGCCGCGTGGCACTCAGGACGATCGGTAGCCTTGAAAAGAAGAGAGATGCCATTATTTCGCTTTGCTTTTTAAACTTTGCAAGCGTAAAGTTTGAACGCCGCCGCAAAGAAATCATAGAACAGTTTGGCGACGTGCCTGTGTTTTTAGAGAAGGTCTCCTTTTACAACGCAGAGAACGTCTACTATCTGGACGAGCACTGCCGCTGGAACTATATCGTGAAAAATGCAAGTGCAGACGACATAGCCGTAAAACTCGATAAAGCAATGGCAGATATTGAGGCGAAGAATCCGCCGCTGAAAGGCGCCCTGCCCCAACAACTGTTTGTAACGCTCAATGCCGACAAAGCCGCGATGAAATCGCTGATCGATGAGGTGAATAAAATTAACGAGGAGCACTTCAAGGAAGAAGATTTAATCGGCAGGGTTTATGAATATTTTCTGCAAAACTATGCTGCCTCCGGTACAAAGGAGGATGGTGAATTTTACACGCCCGCCTGCGTGGTAGAACTCATCACCGAACTGATCGAGCCGTTCGACGGCGTTGTCTATGACCCCTGTTGCGGTTCGGGCGGTATGTTTGTACAGAGTATGCGTTTTGTGGACGAGCACAAGGGCAACCGTAAAAAAGTTTCGGTCGTCGGGCAGGAATCCAACCCCGATACCTGGCGCCTTGCAAAAATGAATCTGTCTATCCGCGGCATCTCCTGTGATTTGGGCGAAAAGAACGCTTCCACGTTCACAGAAGATTTACATAAAGATAGAAAGGTTCGCTACATTATGGCGAATCCCCCCTTCAACCTTAAAAAGTGGCGCGGCGAAGACGAACTTAAAAATGATCCTCGCTTTAAGGGCTGGGCTATGCCGCCCGTTTCCAATGCCAACTATGCGTGGATATTGCACATGCTCTCCAAAATGGACGAAAGCAACGGCATTGCCGGTTTCCTCCTTGCAAACGGCGCTCTGAACGCAGGTGCCGGCGGTGACGACGAAGGCAGTGAAAATTCGGAGTATCTTATCCGTAAACAGCTTTTGGAAAGGGATAAGGTAGAGGCAATTATTGTTTTGCCCCGCGATATGTTCTATACGACGGATATTTCCGTAACGTTGTGGATTTTGAATAACAATAAAAAGGCACACGAGCTGAACGGCAGAACACTGCGCGACAGAACGAATGAGGTTCTATTTGTGGATTTGCGCCGTTGGGACGATAACACCGAAGAATATGTGCTTGATAAGAATAAAAAGAAGAAAAAGACGGTGCTCTCCCGCAGGCAAATAGAAAAAATCCGTGACCTGTATTTTGCATGGCAGAGTGCGGACAGAAGTCTGTATAAAGATGTGCCCGAATACTGCAAGGCGGTCACGCTCGATGGTGAAGACGGCATCAGGGCAAATAACTATACCCTTACGCCCAGCAAGTATATAGAGTTTATCGATCACGACCTCGATATCGACTTCCCCAAGGAAATGGCTCGTATTCAAAAGGAGATGAAGGAAGTCATCGAACAGGAAAAACAGTCGCAACAGCTTTTAGTTAAGGCATTTGAAGGTATTGGCTATGGCATTGAGTAAAGTGCGTTTAGGAGACTATTTGAAGATATATAGAGAAAACTGTGGTAAATCAAATTTAACTTGTTGGGATGTTTCCGGCGTAAACAAGGACAAGGAGTTTTTTGAGCCGGCAAAACAAGTTGGAGAGGATACTTCAAACTACAAAATAGTTCCGCCCGATTATTTTGCGTGTAATCTAATGCATATTGGACGAGATGCAGTGCTTCCTATTGCTTTAAACCGTACTCGTAAACCTAAATATGTTAGCCCGGCATATACTGTTTTTTATTTAACAAATGAAGAGGCAATCTTAAAGGATTTTCTCTTTATATATCTAAATTCAACAGAAAAAGATCGCTTCTTTTGGTTCCACTGTGATGGCTCGGTGCGAGACGGCATGGACTGGAAGGTTTTCTGCGATATGGAAATCGAATTGCCGCCGATTGAAGTGCAGCAAAAATACGTGGATATTTATCAAGGCATGGTGAATAACCAAAAGGCATACGAGCGCGGCTTGGAAGATTTAAAACTCGTCTGCGACGGCTACATAGAAGATCTCCGCCGTAGATTCCCTTCTGAACCGATAGGTAAATATTTATCTTTGAGTGATAGAAGAAACGATATTGGACTAGGATTGGACGCCGTAAGGGGTATTTCTATTGATAAAAAATTTATTTTTACAAAAGCAGATATGGATGGCGTTGGCTTGAATAATTATAAGGTCGTTTTGCCAAATTATTTTGCTTTTGTACCTGTTACGTCAAGAAATGGAGAAAAAATATCGTTGGCTTACAATGATGAAATATATACTTACATTGTTTCCTCTTCATATATAGTATTCTGCATATCGGATGAAAACCTATATGCGCCATATTTAAATATTATTTTAAATCGTCAGGAATTCAATAGATATGCACGCTTTAACTCCTGGGGTTCTGCACGAGAAGTGTTTAACTTCGATGATATGTGTAATGTTAAAATTCCTATCCCTGCTATTGATGTGCAAAAATCTATCGCAAATATATTCAAAGTTTACAACACTCGCAAGCGCATTAACGAACAATTAAAAGCTCAAATCAAAGACATTTGCCCTATTTTAATTAAAGGCTCAATCGACGAAGCGAGGAGATGATATGAGGTGTATTAGCGCAATAACTCGCAGAGATATAATCGATGTAATTTGTTACGGCTTTGTAGTGGTTGATGACGTAGAAATTAAGATGACTTATTGGGGGAGGTTGGATGAAATTGCGTTTTTACAAAGAATATATTCGTTAGCTGAAATGCCGTCTTATGATAATCGTTATGCAAGTGCCTTAGGTGATATACGACAACATACTGTTAATAATAATGATTGGGATGATAACTGGGTATTCTCTGATGATAGATTCCATTTGGGCAATGGCAGTGAGGATGAACCACTTTTAAATTTTTTATGCGAAATGTTTCATCCTTTTGTTAGGAATGAAAAAGAACCATGGGGAGAGTTTTTAATTAAATTCAATGAATTACTTGCCCCTGATGGATATGAACTATATGAGAAAAGTCATATTTCTGGACGAGCTGTTTATGGTTACCATCGCTTAGATTTTATAGAAACAGATCCTCCAATAGAATTTGTTCATGCAGAGCTTAAAACGATTGGTAGTGGATCTTATGCTACAGTATCTAAATATTATGATAAAAGGTATGATAGGTGGTTTGCTGTAAAAAAGGCGAAGCAAAATTTAGATGACAAAGAACTAATCCGCTTTCGTCGTGAATTTGACGACATGAAAAAATTGAATTCACCCTATATTGTTGAAGTCTATACATATGACGAAAAAAAGAATCAATATATCATGGAGTTAATGAGTGAATCAATCGAAAAATATGTATTGGATAATAATGCGAATTTAGCATACTCTGTTAGAATAAATTTGATCATGCAAACTTTACGAGCAATTGAGTATATCCATACGAAAGGCTATTATCATAGAGATATATGCCCGAAAAATATTTTAATAAAGAAATATGATGATACCATAGTTGTAAAATTATCAGATTTTGGTTTAGCAAAAGAAAACAATAGTGAACTTACTTCGGATAGTACCGATATAAAGGGATACTATAATGATCCAGCCTTACAAATTGAGGGATTTAAAAATTATGGCATTCTGCACGAAATATATGCTTTAACACGACTTGTTGTCTTTATTTTAACAGGAAAAAATAACTATGATAAAATAAGAGATGCTAAGATCAAAAGTTTTTTGGCAAAAGGAACGAATCCTGATAAAAGTAAGCGATTTCAAACAATTGATGAACTTAGACAAGCTGTGCGGTTGCTCTAGTCAAAAGATAAGGAGAAAATGATGGATATAAAAGAAGAAATTTTAACTTTTATCAATAGAGAAGAAGAAACGGGCGCTCTTTTGATCACAGGTAAGTGGGGCTCGGGAAAGTCCTATTACATAAAAGGTCTTGCTAAAGAATTAAACGATAATAAAAGAGAATATTTATGCGTGATTTCACTTTTTGGGATAGATAGTGTGGCAAGTCTTGTAAAAGCAGTTAAAGAGTGTTATTTAGAAGCCAATAGTACCATTTTTACTAAAACGGCAAGAAAAATAGGAAAGGTTGTTGGAAAAACTGTTGATAGCGGGTTGAAAGTGGCAGAAGCGGCAACGGGAGGAAACGTTGCTGTTTCTGCTGCTCAAAAAGGGTTTTCATCTGTTTTATCTCTTGGATTGTTAGATTTCATTTCGGTAAAAAACTATATTGGTCGCGGAAAATCAAAAAGAAAATTTGTTCTTGTCTTTGACGATTTAGAGCGTTGTAAGATAAGTATGATTGACCTCTTAGGGGCAATCAATGAATATTGCGAAAATCGAAATATTAAGACCATCATTTTAGCAGATGAAAGTAAAATTTTGCGTAATGAAGCCTCGCTTAAAAAAGTAACTTGGAAGGATGATGAAAAAGAAAAGGAAATTTCAATAGCAGAACAGCAGAAATCTGCGGAAAACTATTCTGAATTTAAAGAAAAAGTTGTTTTCCAGACTTTGAAATTTGAAGTGGCGTATTCCGAGATAATTGATGCTATGATTTCTTCATATAAAGAAAGTGTTGCAGGCTACGTAAACTTTTTACATTGTAATGCGGAGATTGTAAAACAGGTATTCAGAGAAAGCGGCTACAACAATTTAAGGTCAATCAAAACGATACTGGCAAATTTTGAGCGAGTTTATAGTGCAATCAATGAGGCAGAAGTTCCGCAAGAGTATACTGTAAAGATCTTATATAATTTTTGTATAGTCAGTTTTGAAACAAAGCCTAAAATACAATCTTCCAAAGGCGATTGTGGTATTGACGAAATTGTAGAAAAATATACAAGTGGAATAGGCAATACCAACCGATTTAAAGAAAAGTATGATGGTGAAGGCATTAGCATCTATTCGCTGCAGCAGTGGATCGAAACCGGTCGATATGAAGAGAAAGCGGTGATATCGGAAATAAAAAATATATTTAGTCCGAAGCAAATTACCGATAAAATTAAGGTGTTGCATTGGTCCATTTTTGATTTAGACTATTCTACCACAGAGAAAGGATTAAAAGAAGCTTTGCGTGATGCTTATGACGGAAAATTAGACGGAATGGATTATGTTGGTCTAATTGATCGATTGCAGTATTATCGGCTTTACGAATTCCCGATAGATTTTGTTGACTATAAAAAATTATCAGAGGGAATAGACAAATACGAGGAGCGTTTGAAAAGAGATGGAATAAATAAGAATGATAATATTATTATTCCCTATCAGATTATGCAGCGTGCTAATAAAGATACAATACCATTGATTGAAAAGTTAGAGTATATTGGACATAATTGTATAGTATGGGCGGCAAAACTAAAGTTTATGCGCGCTATTCAATCCAAAGAACGACGTTTTTACGCTTTGGATGTGCATTGGTTAGAGGCGTTCGATGATGAATTGCTTACTGCTTTTATGAGGGAATATTACGAAGCAAATAATGCACAAAAAAGAGAAATGTCACAATATCTATTAAATCTCGATTTTATTTACGAGTTTGACTTCAGCAATACGAGTAATCAGCTCGAAAAGGAAATGAAGGGAAGCGCAATAAAAACATCTATTGCAAATTTTGGAAAACTCCAAGAGGAAGTGAAAAGTCAGGCAGAACATGAAACTGATTTTATCACAAAAATGATTTTAAACGAATTCAGTGGCAATATTGCTGAGAAAATCCAACAGTTAAAAGACGGATTAGAGAAAATCACTAAAGTTAATAACGATAATAATTAAGGCGGGAACAATGGACTATCATTTTACAAAAGGTAATTTTACGGAATCGGAACTTGAAAAGGCGATCATAGAACTTTTCAAACAGCAGGGATATACCTATTTGCGTGGCGATGAAATCCATCGCCCGTTTCAAGATGTCCTTTTGTATGATGAGCTTAAAGCCTTTTTGCTGTCCCGCTATCCCGATTTAACGCAGTCTGAACTCAGCAAAATCATAAGTCGTTTGGATAATATTCCTTCCTCTCCCCTATATGAGGGAAATCGCGATACATATCGTCTTATTTCCGAAGGCTTTGATTTTGTGCGCGAAGACGCCTCTAAAATCGGCATTCATATCCGCTTTATTGATTTTAACAATGTCGATAACAATTCATTCAAAGTGGTCAACCAGTTTATTGTGGAAGACGGGCATACGCGTATCCCCGATATGCTCATCTTTATCAACGGTATTCCCGTGGGCATTTTTGAATTCAAGAGCGCCATTGATGAAGGAAAGACCGTACATAACGCCTGGGAGCAAATCACTATACGCTATGCGCGCGATATTCCCGCCCTACTGAAATATACCGCACTATCTGTTATCTGCGACGGCGCGAATACCCGCCTCGGCACGATCTTTACTCCTTACGAATTTTATTACGCGTGGAACAAGGCGAATGAACAGGATACCGTTGCTAACGGCATCAGTTCGCTGTTTACAATGGTAGAGGGCGCGTTTGCCAAAGACAGATTTTTAAGCATATTGCGAGATTTTATATTTTATCCCGACGACAGCAAAAAGGAAGAAGCAATTATTTGCCGCTATCCTCAGTTTTTCGCTGCCAATAAAATGCTTGCCAATATCAAGGCGCATAAAAAGCCCGAGGGCGACGGAAAAGGCGGCATATATTTTGGCGCGACGGGCTGCGGTAAAACATATACAATGCTGTTCTTATCGCGCCTTTTGATGCTGCGCGACAGGGATACCTTTCATAACCCGACAATCGTTCTTATCACAGACCGCGAAGACCTCGACGCGCAGGCATCAAAGCTGTTTGTCACGGCAAAAAAATATCTGCATGATGAAAATGTCCGCAGTATTGAAACGCGCGCCGACCTGAAAGAAACGCTTTCTGGCAGAGAGAGCGGCGGCGTTTATATCACAACCATTCAGAAGTTTTGCGAAGAGATAGGCGTTTTGTCCGAGAGGAGCAATATCATTTGCATCTCGGATGAGGCGCACAGAACTCAAACAGGTGTGGGTGCGAAACTCAAAAAGACGGATAAAGGCGTTTATACCACTTTTGGGTTTGCAGAGTATCTGCGCAGGAGCTTCCCCAATGCAACCTATTGCGGCTTTACCGGTACACCTGTCGACGAGGCGATTGCCGTCTTTGGCGATATCGTCGATTCTTATACGATGAAGGAGGCAAGCGACGACGGCATCACCGTTCGTATTGCCTATGAACCGCGCCTTGTCCGCGTAATTTTATCGGAGGACGATGCAAAAGAAATTCAGAAGTATTATAACCTTTGCGCAGAGCAAGGTGCTAATGAGGAACAAATCGAAGAAAGCAAACGTGCGATGAGCCGAATGACGGCGATCTTGGGGCATCCCGACAGATTAAAAAAATTAGCCGCCGACATTGTGATGCACTATGAAACTTTATGTGCTGAAAAACCAGAAATCGTACAGAAGGCAATGATTGTGTGCGCAGACAGGAAATTGGCATTCAAGGTTTTAAAAGAGATTTTACAACTTCGTCCCGATTGGGGTATCGCCAAAAAGTGCGAGGATGAAAGCGCAGTTGCCGCTGAAGATTTAGAGCAGATGACACCGGTGCCTAAAATCAATCTTGTTGCTACCCGTAATCCTGATGACGAAAAGGAATTATTTGACCTCTGCGGCACCAAGGAACACAGGCAAAAGCTTGATGAGTTGTTCAAAGATACTAAATCGAATTTTAAAATTGCAATCGTAGTAGATATGTGGATAACGGGCTTTGATGTTCCGTCCCTTGCCGTGATGTATATTGATAAGCCGTTGCAGAAGCATACCTTGATCCAGACGATTTCGCGTGTCAATCGTGTGTTTGAGGGGAAAGACAAAGGATTGATCGTAGACTATATCGGCATCAAAGCCGAGATGATGGAAGCTATCAAAATATACGGCGGCCCTCAGGAGAGCCCTGTCGACGAGTTGAATATTTCTTTAGGGATATTCCGCAATCACTTGAAATTGATCGACGACTTGCTGTGCAATTTTAATGCAACAAAGTTTTTTGTCGGCGAACCGTTAGAGCGCCTTATGTGCTTGAATCTTGCGGCTGAATATGTGCAATCGTCAAAAGAAATGGAAAGCCGATTTATGACGCTTTCAAGAAAAATGAAGGCAGCGTATAGCATTGTTTTTCCTTCCGGTGAACTGACGGAAGCGGAAATAGCAAAAGCACAATTCCACCTTGCTATTCGTTCAATTATCTATAAACAGATAAAGGGGGATGCTCCTGATGCTGAAATCATGAACAGGGTTGTGGAAGGGATGGTGCAGAAAGCAATTTCCTGTACAGGCGTAGAAAATATCGTCGATGAAAACAAATCGATTGATTTATTCAGCGAAGAGTTTGAAAAGCAATTAAAGTCTATAAAATTACCCATTACAAAATTCAAAGCTTTAATTAAACTACTGCGTAAGGCCATTATTGGCTATGGCCATGTCAATAAAGTAAAAGCGATTGAGTTCGATGAGCGGCTGCGCAAAGTCGTGGAAATTTACAATACGCGAGATAAATTGGTGTTTACAAGCGAGGTGATTGCCGATTTTGTAAATGACCTTTCCGATGAGCTCATTAAAATTTTTAAGGATTTGGAGGCAGATAAGACCTCTTTCGAGGCTATGGGTATTACATACGAAGAGAAGGCGTTTTACGACATCCTTGTAAAAGTGCGTGATGAACACGGCTTTGTCTTCGCAGATGAAAAGTGCATTTCTCTAGCAAAAGAAATCAAACGGTTAGTTGACGATAAAGTACAATATGCCGACTTTTTTAATCGCGACGATATTAAAAATCAACTCAACATGGACTTGACGGTGCTGCTCTACAAAAACGGGTATCCGCCCGAATGGGACGAAGAAGTTTTTAATAAGGTTATGGAACAGGCGGGAAATTTTAAAAAGTATAACGGATAAATTCAATTCGGAGGAAGATATGACTTTAAAAGATGATAAAAATACGCTGACGGGGACGTTTAATGAAGTTGTCAGCATCATAGAGAAGGCGCGGGAGCGGGCATACCGCAAGGTCAATGAAGAGCTTATCCTCATGTATCGCGACATCGGCAAATATATAAGCGAACACGTTGAAAGTGCAGTTTACGGCGACTCCTTTGTGGATGGACTTGCCGACTTCTTTGCCAAGAATTATCCCGACTTGAAGGGATTTACCCGCCGCGGGCTGTATAGAATGAAGCAGTTCTATGAGTTCTATAAGGACGACGAAAAAGTGTCACCGCTGGTGACACAATTGAGTTGGACACACCATCTTATTCTGATGTCCGCCTGCAAGAGTGCCGAAGAGCGCTTGTTCTATATGGCATTGTGTATTAAGGAGCGTTATAGCAAGCGAGAATTGCAGCGGCAGATAGACAGCGGATATTATGAAAGGTATATGCTCTCGCAAAAGCCAACAACACCAGCCATTGCCGAGGCGAAGAGGGCGACGGGCAATGTATTCCTCGATACTTACACGCTCGATTTCCTCGACCTGCCCGAAAGCGTTTCCGAGCGCGATTTTTCCTCTGCTATCGTCAACAACTTAAAAAATTTCATTTTGGAAACAGGCAAAGACTTTACATTTATCGGTCAGGAATATCGCGTGCAGGTCGGCAATCACGACTATTTCATCGACCTATTGTTCTTCCATCGTGGGCTCTCCTGCCTTGCAGCATTTGAGCTTAAAATCGGCGAGTTTAAGCCTGAATATGTCGGAAAAATGAATTTATACCTCGAAGCTCTCGACAGAGATGTCAAGAAGGATAACGAAAATCCGAGCGTTGGCGTTATCCTATGTGCCAGCAAGGATGACGAGGTTGTTGAATATGCGCTCAGCCGTAGCTTGTCTCCGACGTTAGTTTCGGAATACAGGCTGAAACTTATTGATAAAAAGCTGCTGCAACGTAAACTCAAAGAGTACGTGGAGATGGCGGAAAATTCATTGGAAGAACCGGACAACTAACAATTAGATTGCTTATCATGAGAGGCCCCGCGGGGTGTGCAGAGATGTGCGCCTCGCGGGATTTTTTATGCCGTAAAAAATTTTTGGGTTATTTCTGCCGGAGTGTAAACTTTTCGGGCTCTTACTTGGCTACCTATTGAGGGGGTATGCTCGGATAAATGAAAACTTTGTGAAATTTGCGATTTAGACACCAAACTTTTTCCGTTTTCGTGGCTACTAAGTGAGGGGCTTTGTGTGGGTTGATATAAAAATCAGATTAAATTTTCGGAAACACTTATATTTTCGACTTCTTACTTGGCTACCTATTGAAAGGATCATATAAAACTTTCAAGGAGAGGTTGTATTTTGAGCTTGTCTTTTGGCTACCTATTGAGGGGTATGAGGGCAGTAAGTCCCGCTCTGTGGGCTATCGGGAACGTTATCAAGAAACCATTTGGAGGAAACGAATGAGTAAACAAAGCGTCATCAGACCGCCATGATACGGCGAAAGACGGAAAGCAAAACACCTTATTTTAAGAGCTCCTGCAAAAGATTGTTTATCAAGATTTTGCGGGAAGAGGAACAGCAACGTTGCGAAATTGGCGTTTGCATTTTTGCAGACGCCATAAGGCAAACGTTTGCTGTGACGAAATGGCGAGGTACGCAAGTGGCAAGCCACTTGCCGCGTTTTCAACGCGCCTCGTTAGGGGAAATGCTTTCCCCTAAAACCCCATTACAAACAAAGAAACAACTTTTTGGAGGTACGACTATCGAGAAGAAAACAGTAAAGCGAAACAGACCCATCACCTATTCTTTCCGAGTATCGGAACGGGAACGGCGCATCATCGATGAGAAGGTAAAAACGAGCGGATCAAGCAGAACGGACTTTCTGATCCGCGCCCTGACGAACAAGCCCGTTATTGTGATCGCAAACGGCGGGGAGATCTTGCAGGAGCTCAAACGGCAAGGAAACAACCTAAATCAAGCGGTGCGAAATTGCTACTTCTATCCGGACGAAAAGGACAAAGTTTTGTCCGCCGCGGCAGAGTGCAAAAGAGCATACCGTGCATTGCTGTCCGTGCTCGGAGAAAACTGAAATGCCGCTTTTGAAAGGTGCGGCTGGCAAGGCAACGCCGCGGAAGGCGATCGCCTACATAACGCGCGCAGATAAGGCAAGATTCGTAGCCGTGCAAAATCTGTTTGAGGATGAGGACTATGCCGAGCAGTTTAGGCAGACGGCGGCGCGGTTCGGGAAATATACGGACTACGGCGAGAGAAAGTATTATCACTTCAAACTCTCTCCCGACCGAGCCGACCATGCCGAC
>ERZ1643251.3648-NODE-3648-length-14053-cov-4.338120_pt1 | contig 14053 bp, 14 predicted proteins | sample MGYA00579261_ERZ1643251 | MGnify/ENA primary metagenome ERZ1643251 (study PRJEB29033, sample SAMEA4952267) | chicken gut metagenome | biome: Broiler Chicken; feature: Gastrointestinal Tract; material: Caecum | place: Ireland | collected 2018 | study: Broiler... | reverse complement strand
TCAGAAATAAATTCCTCTGCGCCCTCCGTCAGGGCGGAGGCCCCCAAGGAGAGGCCGCCTCCCACGATCCTCTGCCCCGTGGGAGTGCTGGCAAACCGCTCCACCGCCGTCTGGATTCCCCGCTGGATAGCGTCGTCAAAAGAGCCGCCCCCATAGATCCGGGAGAAAGGCAGCGCCACACTGAACAATTTTTCAGTCAGCGCCTCCTTTGCTCCGCTGGCTACGCCGTACATGGCCGCCTGGTCCCGGTCAGCTCCGTTCTCCATAGCCTCCTGCACGCCGTAGCCATAGCTGCGCACACCCAGAGGCAAGAGGGCGCTCCCGCCGGTCACCGCGCCGAAGGCGGCGTCCGCCAGCATCTGCGGCACCTGCGTCCCAACGTCCACGGCGAAGGAGCCAACAGGGCCAAGGTCCGCCTTGGCCCGCTCTATCTGCTCTGTGCCCTGCCGGCCTGTTTCTTCGGCAATATCGTAAATTTCTTGGATAAACGGTGCGGTCTGCTCCCGGGTCTCCCGGATGTTTTCCAAGCGGTCCTGCACTTCGGGCCGTTCAAAATAGCTCTCGTCATCCCGGTTTTCCATAGAGTCTTGAACAAGGTCCAGCCACTGACCCGCCGCGTCGGAGTTGTACCGGCTGGTGGTGCGGTCCAGCACATTGCCGGCCGCAGAACCTACCCCGCCCGCCCATTGACGCAAACCACCCTGAATGACGTCATTGGCTCTGTCTAAAAAGCTATAGTCCGCTTGGCTGAAATACCCCCGTCCCTGGCTCTCCGTCTCCCCGAAGCCTCCGCCCCGGCTGGAAGGGGTGGTCCCGGACCACCGCCTGGCGGACCGGGACGACGGCGTGACCGGGGTAATGGTATCAAGCCAGGGCTGGGGTACATCAACCAGGCCACCGGCGGATTCCCGTGCCACCTTCTCCGCCGCCGCCCGCTCCAGGCTCTGCTGAGTGGAGTAGTTCAGCGCAGACGTACCCAGTGCCGTGGCCCCCATTTTCTGGTCGTTCTCCTGGGCACGCTTCCGGTTGCGCTCCAAAATGCTCTCTCTGCTCATGTTTTACCCTCCAAACCCCAGCTTATCCGCCAGGTAAAGGTAATCGGTCCAGGAGATCCCGCCGCTCTCATACTCCTGCCGGGCCTTGGCCTCCTGGTCCTGCTGGGAGGCGTAATACTTCCGCAGGTCGGTCAAAAGGCCCTTCGCAACGGCGCTCACGTCCTCCTCGTTGTAGGTGTTCTCCTCCGCCCAAGTCTCATACCCATCATAGAGACCGGAGGAGGAAGTAAATCCAAAGCGTTTATAGTTGTTGGAAATAAAGCTCTTGGGATAACCAGACTCCAAGGCCGCTTGATAAAGCCCACCATAATCCTGCGACCCGCTAGAGCTCCCGCTGCTCGACCCGCTGGACCGCCCAGAGGACCCGCTGCTCCGGCTCAGCGTCTGCGCCGCCAGCGCCCGGTTGTAGGCGTTCTGCAAACTGGCGATCTCCGAGTCGCTGTACCCCAGCGCCCGATAGCCGGAGAAGTCCCCCGCCTGGGCCAGGGTCTGGGCCCGCTCCAGCGCCCGGTTATATTCGGTCTCGTCCTCATACTGCTGCCGGTTCCATGCGTCCTGCTCCCGGTTGTAGGCGGTCTCGTCCTCATACCGCTGGTCGGCGATCTGGTCCCGGCCCACGCCGTACCGCCACTCCAGGCCGTACCGGTCGTCCCCCACCAGATCCCGGTACTGTCCATAGGAGAAGTTCCGGTCACTGTTGTACTGGGCCAAGAGGTCCTGATACCGTCCATAGTCCCCGCTCTCCAGGGCCGTCAGCATCTCCAAATTGGCCCGCAGCTGGTTCCCCTCATCCTGATACATGGAGTAGGCCAGCTGGTACAGCTCCGGCACCTTGTCCGCCAGCGCCTGCATATAGTTGTCATAGGTCTGCTGGCTGGCCGTGGAGGCGTAGGAGCTGGCCAGCCCCCCGGTGCGGGCGGAGACCTGGGCCAACACGTCCTGCATGGCCCGCTGTCCGGCCCTGGTGTAGCTCTGGGCGTACTGCTTGTAGACGGGGTCCTCCTGATAGTTATATTGGAAGGGCTCCCGGTTCAAAATTTCCTGTGTGAGGTCGTCGATCTGGCTTTGATAACGGCTCACATACTCCGGCGCGCTCTCATAGGAGAACTCCCGGGAGGGCGTGCCGGACGGGATATATTGGCTCCCGTCTCTGCCCCCGGAATACCCATACTGGTTCCGGATGGACTCCGCCTGCCGGTGGGCCGCGTCCATTCCGGCCTGGTCCCCGGCGGCCTGCGCCTGGTTATAGGACTGCCCGGCGGCCTCCAGGGCGGCCCGGTCCAGTTCGGACATCCCGGCCATACCGGCGTAGTCGTTCCCGCTCACATCGTTGGGCCGGTATCCGCCGTTTCCGGCGTACTGGGCGGACGCTCCCGCGATGTCCTGGGAGATCCGCTCCTCTTCCTGTTTTTTCTTTGTGGCCATCAGCCTCCCGCTCCTTCCTCAAGGGTTTCCACCCGCGCCTCCAGGGACGAAACCGCCCCTTCCGCCGCCGACACCCGCCTGGCCAGTGCCGCGGCGTCCGCCTCCACAGATGCCAGGCCGGACGCCGCCGCGGCCGCTCCGGACTCCAGGGCGGATACCCGCCGCTGGAGATTTGCCATGCTGTACTCCACCTGCTCCCGCATATAGGCAATATAGTTGGTAATCGCGGAGATATCCTCCGGATTGCGCCCGGACAGCGCGCCCAGGTCCCGGTCAAAAACAGCCATTACCGCTCACTCCCGATTCTGTATTCCCGCAGCATGGACAGCAGCGCGCACTCGCCCCGCCCCGCCAGGTTGATTTCAAACTTGTCGCACCGGTTCGGCGCCGCCAGCACGGTCTGAACCCCGCTGGAACGGCCCACAAGATTCCCGATCTGCCGCCAAGGCCCGCCGTCACAGCGGAGGAACACGGAGAGAAAGGAGCCCTCCGGCACCTCCATCCGTAAAAGAAGCCTGGAGAACCGCTTTTTCCCCTGGACCGTCTCATAAAACGGGGTGAATGTGGCGGACCAGGCGACCTGCTCCTCCCCGCCGTTCATGAAGAGCATGCCATGTCCCGACAAGAAGGCGAGCCCGTCGTCCAGCCGGCAGAAATCCACCGCCTGTTTCCCGTCCTCCCGGAACCAGAGCCCCGTCTGGGTGGAGTAGGAGTACAGGCCCCAGTTCCCGTCCCGGTCCCTTGCAGACAGAAAGTAGCGGATTCCATCCGTGCCCCCCACCCCGTCCCGGTAGCCCAGCGCCCCCAGCTTCTCTGAGACCAGCTGGGGCGCGCTTCCGGAGTAGGCGAATACCCCGTCCCGGCCAAGATAGAACAAAACCTCGTTGATATTGACCAGGCTCTTATAGGACCCCTCCATGACCCCCTCGTACTGATAGGAGGCCATCTGGAAGTCCGACGGGTTGCTGCCCAAAATTTTGTGCAGCGTCCGCTCCTTCCAGGCCAGAACCGTGTTCCCATACTTGCAAAGGCCGGTAAAATTCCCCTCGCTTCCCACCGCCGCCGCGTAGCTGTCCGTGTCCAGCCCGTCAAAGGTAAAGAAATTGGACGGGTCGCCCAGGGCGGAGGCGTAGATGGTCCGCTCCGCGCTGCTCACCCCCCAGAGCCGGTTGTCCTTCTCGCAGATGTAGTCCAGCTCCGGAAGCTCCCGGGTGATCTTCACCGTGCCCGCCTCATTTCCGGCGGTAAAATCTCCGTTGGAGAAGGTGATGCTGTCCTTGGTGATCGCCTGGATGGCGAGATACTCGTCCTTGCCGGAGTTGTTCTCCTTGTGGGTGGTGCAGCCGCTGAGCTTCACCCGGTCGCCCACTTGGAAAAACAGGGTGAGCTCCGGGTTGTTGGTGGAGCCGTCCAGCACCATGACCTCCAGATTTGCGCTGTCGGTATTGACGCCGCCCTCCAGGGAATATTCGTGGCTGTACGCGGTGATCTTTCCGTAATAGCGGTCCAGGACCGGCCCGTATTCGGTCCCGGACTCCTCGTCGTCGCTGTTCCGGTACCACTCCCGCGCGTTTGGCTCGTACACGCCGGAGGTATCCGTCCGAGCGAAGAGGACGTATCGGCCCACCGCGGGGCGTCCCTCGCTTCCCCAGCCCGCAATATCCACCTCATTTTCCCCGGACAGGCTCCAGGACGACCCGTTCCATGTCACGCCGGAATAGGTCTTGATCATCACGTCCATCTGCTCCCAGCCGGAAAAGGTCGCAGTATACGCAGAATAGTGGTGATTCTCCGTTTTGATCTCCGTGGAGGTCTTCAGCGTCAGCGTGTTTTTTGTAAAGACGGCGGAATTTGCCACGGCGGACGTCTCGGCCCCCAGGCTGCGGAAGGTCTCGTTCTCCAGATCTATGTACACTCCGTCCGGGAAGATGCACAGCTTGGTGTTTACCACCGCGAACTGCTTGGGGCCCGCCGAAACGGTCCCGATGGTCTCCCCGTCATAGAGCAGATTGGTCCCGTTCACCAGCACCAGCTTTCCATTCCAGGAGAAGGCGGCGGTGGGGTCCGTGAAGACCTGTTCGCTTCTGGGGTTTCTGGGGGAGAGGTAGGGGAAGCGCCGGTCCGACAAATTCTCGCACCAGGCCAGCTCCCCCTCCTGGGTGCGGTCCGACCGGTTCAGGCCCAAAAACGTCACCGTCTCCCGCTGCGTGGCCGGGACGCTGTACCGCACCTGCGGAAGTCCCTGCATCCCCGCTCCCTCCTTTCATAATCCTGTGAAATACTGTGCCTTTGGCATATGGGTGCGCCGGTACTGGCGCATATACTCGCCCAAGGCGTTTTCATACAGCGCCGACGCGTTGTTATATGCCGCGTACTCGCTCTGCCAGAAAAACACCATGCTCGTCAAATACAGCTCATATAACCCCTCATACGCCCCGCTGGCCAAAAGCTCCCTGTCCCCGTCCTCCGGCCAGGCGGCCGGGGGGCGGACGTCCGGGTCGTCCTGGCTGGTCAGCTCCTCGTAAATGCGCCGGTCCAGCCCCAGCAGCGCCGCCGCCTTCCATCCCGCCTCAATAGCGTTGGGGACCAGCTCGTCCACCTTGGCAATGACCTGATTGACTGTCGCCACGGCTCACACCTCCCCCAGGTCCTCCCACTTGACGTTGGCCGTGCCAGGAGCCCAAACATTGCCGTCCTGGCCGCTCCGCCAGACGTGCCCCTCATAGGTGCAGCACTCGCCGGTGTTGTAGGGGCTGGTGGCCAGCTCGATATACAGCAGTGCCTTGGCTGGGTCTGTGCTCCAAACAAACCGCCACTGGGCGGGCAGCTCCTCCGGCTCCTGGGGGTAGGTCTCCGAGTCGTACACCTGGATCAGCCGCACCACCCGGCCGGCGGTGGACCGGCACACAAAGCCGTTTTCCTGCCCCGCCGGGCGCTCCAGCATATTTTTCTGGGCCTTGGCCGCCTGAAAATCCGGGATGTAGTCCTCCGCCGCGTACAGCTCGGTCCCCGTCATCCCTGAGGCCTGGGCCTGGATGTTCTCTGCCGCAGACCGTCCAGCCCGCCGCAAAGTATCAAGCACATACTCTTTGCTAGTCATACGCTGTCAACTCCTTCCCGGATGGCCGCTGCCATCTGATCCCACACAGCTTGCACATCCGCCTTGGTGGCACCGCCCCCCGACGGCTCGGGCGGCTCCGGCTGCTCCGGCTGCTCCGGGGCCGGGTGCTCCGCCTCCCAGTCGGCAATCTCCTCCTCACTGGCGGCCTCGACCCAGGCGGCGGCATCAGCATCCCATTTGGGGCTGATAAATCCAGCCGCTCCGGCGTAGGGCCGCATGACGGGTGGGGCCGTGTCCACCAGCTGCTCGCCGTCCTGGAGGGTGTAATACTGGATTTTCTCCTCCTGCTGGCCCTCCTCATTTTCCGCAAGGAGTACCAGTACAAAGGTTTTATAGAGATTTTGTGCGTCAATGACGCATGAGTGCTTATAATCCATAGATTTATCACTCCTACAAATTATTTCATAGCCGCCTTAGTCGAATAAGACGGATGGGACGACCCATAAACTCCAAACCTATACCGCCTATACTGACATTGGATTGTCTGGCACAGATATAACGCCGGCTCAAATTCTGGATGCCTTACCGCTTAACAGTATGCTAGTTGTAAATAATACGGAAACAACGTCGCTTTCTGATGAATACATACCGTCAGTCTCATATTATGGGGTTTTAATTGCCATGAAAATGTCGCGTAATGCATTGCAATTAAAATGGTTTACCCCACTTAATGGTAATGGAACACGAGCTGGTGATTATACCGGCGTTTATCGGTCTGCTAGCACCCCTCCGTGGTCCGGCTGGGCACCGGAGGCCACGGCAGAGCCGCCGCAGGAGTACAATCTCACGACCACAAATGGCCGGATTACTTATTCCAAAGATCAGTTTGAGCGGGTGTATCTGTACATCTACCTCACAGGAATCACCATTGAGGAAAATAAGATCATCGGGACTCTGCCTGTTGGATATAGGCCGTCCTACCTGGTGAGCACGCTGGCCAGAATCGGAGGATCGTTCGGCACAATAGATATATCGACAGCCGGTGCCATCACATTGCGCAATACATACGACTCAACCGAGAGTGGTGGTATTTTTGCATCGGCATCGTTCTTGGCGGCCTAGGAACTCGCCATAAACGTCAACTGCGCGATAAAATAGGTTGCTTCGGGCCATGTCGTTTGAGCACTTGAAGCCACGATAATCTCTCCGGATGCGGCCCGTACAAAGCACTTTAAGCACGTTTGATTATTGCCGTCATATAAAACCGCAGGCACATCAAAGTTTTCTGCCGGTCGGAACCCAGTTGGCAATTGCGCGACAACACTCGAGTGCTGCACTGCACCATCATTAGAAATATCCACGATAACGGACACCTCGCCGAACTGGTTGCGCCAATACCTACTTCTGCTCGTGCCATAATTTGTCCAACCGCTTGACAATGGCAAATCGTACACCTGCGGGGCTCCTGCATTTACCTTATTCGACAAGGCCGTACTTACCGGTGTGTCATCAGACCCGCTTACCGGGATGTCCGCGCCGGTCAGGGTCACGTCGGAGGAGAGAGCCTTGTTATTGATCTTCCGGGTAACTGGTACAAACAGTCCGCCCAAGATCTCCTTGATGTTGCTCCAAAAGACCCGCTTGGTCCTGTTGTTGGCTTCGCTGTCTGTGATGGCCAGACAGTCGTCGTCCACCAGCTTCTGCTTGATTTCTGCGTTGGAGATCCCAAACTCCGGAAGCTGCTCCTGGGGCACCTTCCCGTCTGCGCCCAGAGAGGCCACCCCGCCTGGGACGCCCTTTGCCGCCTCCATGACCACCGGTCTTTTTTCACCCTGTGCCATACTCACACCTCCTGTAATTTCAGAGTCCCGTCCTCCACCACCAGGGCGTACCCTGTCCCGGTGGTCAGGTCGGGCAGCTCCAGCTCCGTGGCGGTCAATCCGCCAGACACGCCGAGCAGCTTCAAAACGCCAGACTCCACAATCAGGGCGTACTGATCCCCGGTCACCCGGTCGGATAGGATCACGTTATAGACCCCCTCCACTGCCGGGATGGCGATTCCCTCCGCCGCCGCCTGGGAGAGGTCGGCGTAATACTCCGCGCTCTGGGCGTGGTCCTCCGCCGCCTGGGCGCTGCCAGACGCCTCCTGGGCGCTTTCCGCGGCGCTCTGGGCGCTCTGTCCGGCGGAGGAGGCGTATCCGGCGGCGCTGTGCTGGCTTTCCGCGGCGCTCTGGGCGCTGGCTGTGGCTGTCCCTGCGGCCTGCTGGGCGGTCTGCGCCGCCTGGGCCGCCTCCTGTGCGTCCTCCTGTGCCTGCTGTGCGTCATCCCGGGTCAGCCGGGCATAATATTTGGCGTTGTCCGTGTCCTCTCCGGTCCTGGTCCCGGTCCCGCCCACCGCCCAGCTCTCGGCGGTCCGGCTCCAGCGCTCCGCCGCTCCGGCGTTTTCTCCAGCGGCCTGGGCGCTGTCCGCCGCGCTCTGGGCGCTTTGCCCGGCCTGCTCCGCCCCTTCGGCCGCCTCCTGAGCGCTTGCGGCCGCCTGTTCCGCCGCGGATTCGGCGGCCTGCCGGTCCTCCTCCAGCGTGTCCTCCAGGCCGTCCAGCTGCTGCAAAATCTGGTCCAGCTCGCTGGGGGTAATGGGCTGGGAGTTTCCGGCGGAATCCGGGATATAGGCCAGATGGACCGGGATTTTCTCCGCCTTTGTGGTAATGACCCTCCCGCTGGATGTTCCCCGGAACGTCACCCAGGCATAGCCCCCCTGGGTCATGCACTCCCCCGGGACCGGCACGTCATAGGTGTCCGCCTCCCCGGGGACCAGACTGCCCAGCGCCACCACAACCTGAGTCGCCTCCAGCCGGAGCGCGTCCCAGAAGTAGGCCGTCTTGCCCGTCCCCTCCCACTGGCTGTCAAAATGGACCCGGAGGGCCAGCGCGTTTGCCGAGCCCACGGCTCCGGAGGCGTCCCCTCCAAACTGAATCCAGGGACCGCTCACCGACACCGGTACGATCCGATTTGCCATAATGCTGTCGCCCTCCTGTCAAAAAGCGCGGCGGGGAGCGGAGGAAAAGGCCCCCGTGTCCTCGCCGCGCCGTGTCGCGTCGTCTCCTCTCCCCAACGGACCGTCCGGCCCGCCGGGGGCCCCGGTTGGGGTGTTTTCGCGGAAGTATTCTGTTACAGCTGGGCCATGGCCTTATGGGCCTGCTGCTGGGCCTGCTCCATGGTCTTGTATGCGGCCATCTCCTGGTCCGCCGCCTGCTGGAGCACTTTCAGGAACTTCCGCTTGATCTTCACGGGCACGCCCCGCTTGATCCGGATGGTTTCCCCATTCACACCCACGATGATGTCCTTCTTGTTGGGCGACCCCAGCAGGGGCGCCGTGTATTCCACAAGCTCGTCATTGGGCTTGGCGGGCTTCTTCTGCACAGTCGCTGCCATAACAATTCCTCCTTACTTGCTGGCGGTGGCCTCGATTCGGACCATATACTGCTGGACCAGGATCTCCGCCGTCTTGGTGGCCTTCCAGCCCACCGTGGCCCGCTGGTTCAGGGGGTCCCCGGACCCGGCACTGCCCAACTGCTTGACAATGTGCTGCAGGCCTCCACCGGTGATTTCAGTGACGCCGTAGGCGTCGTCGCCCAGGACCAGGGTGGAGTACACGTCTGCGCCGTCCTTGCCGCCCTCGCCGGGGTAGATTACGGTGTTGTCCGCAGCGGTCACATTGTCCGCCACCGTCAGCTGGCTGGTGGTGTTTGCGGTGACCTTAGTGACAGTGCCGCCGATGTTCACCATGCGGCCCACCAGGGCGCTGGCCTCTACCGTGCCGCCGTCGAAGGGGACCGTCTTTGTGGCGCTCACGCCGGAACCATTCACCGTCAGGGTCCGGCTGTCGCTGGCCAGGTCCGCGCCGGCGAACACCTTGGCTCGGCTGGACTGGACAAACCGCACGCCGTACAGCTCGCCGATCTCGTTCTGGTACACGTTCTCGGTGTCCACATACTCGTGGGGGGTCTTCCAGTCGGGGTCCTTCATCAGGTCGTACTTGCTGTACGGGTGGATGATACCCACGTAGTAGCCGTTGATCTGAGGCGCATCCTGGGTCTCCAGGAAGCGAACCGCCCGCTTGATGGCGTCCACGGTCAGATTGCAGTTGTCGTCCTCGCTGGTGTAGTACAGCTCGTCCCGGCTGTCCACCTGGCCCTGGCTAAACTGAACCACCGTGCCGGCGTTGATGATCTCCCGGGTGATGGTGTCCAGAGTCCGGCCCGCCTGGCTGGCGATCAGCTTGGTGGCCTGGAGCAGATTGTTGTCGATGGCAGTCATCATCAGCATGTCAGACAGAGTGACATATCCGCCGTACTGCTTCACCTCAGAGGTGATGGTCTTCACCGTGAGGGACTGGCCGTCCGGGGTCACCCCTTCGGTCAGGGGGGTGGTCTGCTCAGGCAGGGGGTCGTACTGGCGGAACTCGATGACCTTGCCGCCGTTCTTGGGGATGGGGTGCTTCTGGCCAAACTGATCGTGGACCAGCTCGGGCTCCGCTAAGTCGATCAGATAGTCGGAGTAGAAGGTCTTCATCTCCGCCGACATGCCGTCGCCGGTGGTCACGTTGGGATTGAGCTCCCCGTCAAACAGAGAAAGCATGACGGGCAGCAGGATGTAGTCTCGAATGGTTTTCATGGTTGATCTCCTTTCCGAGGAGACCATCAAGCATCAGAGCTTGATTTTCTCCCCGCGCGCCGCTCGCTTGACGACCTCCGCCCGGTCCTTCTTGGTCCACTGGCTGGGGTCGTCTTTCACTACAAATGCGCTCTGAGAGGATGTGCCGTTCTCCGCCGGGCGGGCCCCCTTGGCCCGAATGCCCTCCACCACCTGCTTTTCGGTGGTCTTGGCGGTGTTCTGGGCCACTCCGGCCTTGATCTCGTCCATGTGCTTGACCTCGTAGGCCAGCCGCACCGGAACGCCGGATCTCAGCATGGAGAGGAACTGGGGGTCCTTCGACTCAGCGGCCAGATCGAACTCCGGGTAGTCCGCTTTCATCTGCTCGGCCTCGCCGTACCATTTCTGAAGCTGCTGCTGGGCGGCCTGCTGACTCTGCCGCTGCCGCTGGGCCTGGCGCAGGGCCAGGTTTTCCCGCTGGAGCTTCTGGAACTGCTTGTACTGCTCCACGCTCATGCCGGCCTCCTCGGCCGCCTCGCTCCAGTACGCGTCATCGTTCTCAATGGCGGCGGACAGCTTGCTCAGGTCCCCATCCCCGATCTTGTACCGCTGCATCAGCATGTCCAGAATGGGTTTCTGCTGGGAGAGCTGCGCTTCCAAATTCTTGGTCTCCCGGAACCGGCGGTCAATGATCCGCTGGGTGTCCTCGGTGTACTGGTCCTTGTACTCCCCGTCCACCATGGCCCGATAGGCCCGGCGCTTGTCCTCCAGAGTGTCGGACGTGGTCTCCACGCCCTGCTTCTTGGTCTCCTCCCCGGCGGCGGGAGGCGCGGCCTGCTGGTCCCCGGCGGCCGCCGGCTGGTCCTGCTTGCCAAACTTCACATTGCTGTACTCGCCCGAACCCCGCCGCTGTGCGGCGGTTGTCTGATTGCCCCGGCGGGTGGCTCCGGGGTCCGTCTGCTGGGAATCGCCCTGAGTGCCGCTCCCTGCGCCCTCTCCGGCTCCGGCGGCTGCCGCCCCGGCTGCTCCGCCGTCGAACAAGCACAGGTTCACGTGCAGAATATCGCTTGATTTCATGGAAAATCCTCCTTCGCGGGCATTTTCGCGTCCCGTGTGCGCGTCCTCCCTGAGAGGGCGGCTGTCACCCAGCATGGTCGGGCCGCCGCCCCCATCAGTATAGGAGGTCCATCCTCATGGTATCAGGGGCAGTTCTGGATTGCGCCCCGAAACTCAAAAATTTTTTTATTCCTCCAAAATTTCCATCCGAAGGTAGTCCGGCTCGCTCTCTGCCAGCTGGCACAAGCCCAGCAGCACCGCCTCACAGGCCCCCACACACCGGTCGTCCCCGCTGGCATGGATACGGACGCGGCCCGGCTCCAGCTCCGCGGCATACACCTCCGCCCGGACCTCCCGCTCTGCGTTGGTCAGGTATCCGGCCAGAGCGTACACCAGCCCCGAAATGGCGGCGCACACCGAAGGACTCCCCGTGGCGTGGCCGTCCAGCACCAGCAGGCACCGGCCGCCCTCCAGCTCCGCATATCCAGTCGTCATCACTGATCACCTCACTGCGGCGCTGCCCCGCTGGAGCGGTTGTTCATATCCGGCGTCGACCGCTCCGCCAGGCGCGTGCCATAGTCCGTCATGGGTGTCTGGGCCTGCTGGACCGCGCCCGCCAGGTCAAAGCTCAGTCCACCACCGCCGCTCTGCCCGTTGCCGCCTCCGCCCTGGCCCGCCGGCGTGCCGCCGATCCCCATGTCTTTCCCGGTGAGCGTCTGAATAATGAGGGCCATCTGGTCCATCTGCTGGGACATCTGCTGGCAGATGTTGAGCAGGGTCTGCCCCTGCTGGACCCGCTCCTTTACCTTGTCGATCCCCTCAAACTCCATCATTTCCAGAGCCCCCAAGGCCTCCTGGGCCCGCTCCGGGTTGAAAAAGCCCATGTTGTACAGGTCCTGGGCCCGCTGGTTCTGCTCCATGCGGCTGAAAGGATTCTTCTTCTGGGCCTTGATCTTCACGTCAAAGATGGGCCGCCGGTAGATGGGCTCCTGCCCAGGGTAGGCTTCCGGGATGGGCTGGTCCCGGATTGCGGAATTGTTGATGTCAACAAAATCGTACTGCCCCGGGGCGCTGCCGGTGATCCGGAAAGAGCGGGTCTCGTCGTAAAACTGCCGCATGAGCTCGATGCACATGGAGTTGATTTTCACATGGGTTCGGTAGCTGGCCGCGATCATGTCCCGGCTGGCCTTGTTGCCCGCCTCCTGCAGAGCCGCAATGGCCGCAGCCGCCGTCACACCAGACCCGGCGCTGCCGCTGTTCACGTCCCGGTTGGCCGCCGTGTCCTTCATCTCCTCCACCTTCATGTTGATAATATCCACATAGATGGAGCTGAGGGGCTGGGTGACGATCTCCTGTATCCGCTTGTCGTCCAGCTCCCCCTGCACGTGAACCAGGGGCTTGGTCCAGTCTTTGAACTCCTCCTCGTTCACGCCGGTGTTGGAGGAGACGAAGAAGCGCTTCTTGGTGGTCATCATGGCGTTTTCCATGATATTGGCGGACAGCTTGTCAATGTAGATCTGCGGGTCCTTGCAGATGGCCACATAGCCGAAGCCCACCGGCGTCCCCTTCTCCGGGAACATCACGTCCAGCACCACGGGGTAGAGCCCGTGGTCATAGAAGCCCCGCTCCCGGTACCGTTTGTCGTTCTCGCTGGCAAACAACAGCGTGTCCCCCACGAACTTGGCATAGTGCAGGATGGTCCGCCCGGATGCGCTCTGGACCTTGTAGTACCAATCCACCACCACGCTCTTTCCGCTGGTGTCCACGGTGTCGTCGTAGATGTACTGGCTCACGTCGATGGTGCTGCCGCCCAGGTGCCCCTTGTGCTCGGGATACCGCTGCTCCAGCACCTCCTCGTCCACCAGCTCCACCAGAAACAGGTTCCGGCTGTCCTGGATGTCCGTGATCCCCGGCTCCCAGAACAGCTTCAGCAGGTCGATCTCCCGGATGTCGATGTCCCCCAGGCCGTTGTCCTTCTTGCTGTTCCAGAACACCCCATAGGCTGCCGTGCCGTGCTTCAGCTTTTCCCACCAGTTGTCCGAGTAGGTCTGCTCGAAGTCGTTGTACTCCAGCACCACCGGGAGGACTGAGGAGAGCACCTTTGCGCTCTCGTCGTCGCTGCGCTCCCGGGGAAGGACTACCGGCTCGGGGTAGTTGTCCATCGCGTCCGCATGCTTATTCATAATCGCATTGAACAGCCAGGCGGACGTGGGCTCCGGCTTTGCCCCGTCGTCCTGGGGGGCGCACCCGTTTTTCTTTATCCCTTCCCGACGCATAACTTCCCAGTGGCGCAGCTCCCACCACAGCTCGTCCTCGATCACCCGGTTCTCCAGCATGGTCTTTCCCTGCTTGTACTCCGTCAGGATCTCCGTGGCCCGGGCGATCTCGTTACGGCCGATCCTGGGGCGCTCCGGCTCCGCTCCCGTGCGAAAGGCTCCCACCAGGGGCGCGTCCTGGGCGCCGGTCAGCAGCAGCGCCGCCAGCTCCGGATTGACGCCCTCCTCCGGCTCCGCCCCCGGCGCGGCGTAGGGAACCCCCTGGCCCCGCCCCTCCTGGGCGGCCTCTGGGGCTTCCCGCTGTTCTCTCCGTGTGAATCTAGGCATATCGTCGTCCTCCTTGTTAGTACCGTCGATAGAACTCGTACCGGTCGTACTGGTTGTCCTGGTCCGTGTCCAGGGGATTGTACGGCCTGGGCGTCTCCACCGGCCTCAGCCTGGGGCTGATGGGGTTTTTCATGCACACATACCTCAGCTCGTCGTAGATGTGGTCCTCGCCGTCCGTGTCGATGTCCTCCACATCGGTC
>ERZ1643251.3646-NODE-3646-length-14060-cov-19.147662_pt1 | contig 14060 bp, 16 predicted proteins | sample MGYA00579261_ERZ1643251 | MGnify/ENA primary metagenome ERZ1643251 (study PRJEB29033, sample SAMEA4952267) | chicken gut metagenome | biome: Broiler Chicken; feature: Gastrointestinal Tract; material: Caecum | place: Ireland | collected 2018 | study: Broiler... | reverse complement strand
TAGCCATTCTACAATTAAGCAAAATGGCTATGTATTCCATCTCTGGCACAAAAAAGAACTGATTCCTCTAACCAGTTCTCTATAATTTTTATTTATTATATATTTTCAACATTAACTCATCCACATAATTGTAATTTCTATTTTCCTTTATAAGTTTATTTCTAAACTCATTCAAAGCAATAATTATTAAATTTAATTCCTCTTTATTATATTTAATTTTAACTTTTTTCATTTTTATTCCTCCAAATTCAAATTTGCTACCTGTTCAAACTTTTCTACAACATCATCATTCATTTTTGTAGTAACTTTAACATAAATCTCATAAGTAGTTCTTATATTACTGTGTCCTAATCTTTTTGATACGGCTTTAACATCTGCACCTGCCTCTATTAACCTTGTTGCGTGTGTATCCCTGAAATCGTGAAACCTACAATTTATTCCTAATTCATAGTGTATTACTTTAAATGGATATTTGCAAGTATCCGTTCCTTCAAAAACTCCATTATTTTTTACAAATACAAAATGCACTTCTGGGTACATAACAGGAATTTCTTTATATGCATTTATTATCTTTATCTCATCTTTATTAGTATATGGATTTTTAACATTTTTAGCATAATGATTCATATAAAAATCTCCATATTCTTTTTTCCATTTTTCTTGTTCTTCCTTATAATCTTTTAAAGCACTAATTAAAGTATCTCCGATTGAAATAGTTCTATAACTACTTTTAGTTTTACACGTTCCAAAAAACCACATTGTAGTTGCTTTACCGCTTATATGTCTTCCGTGTGTTGCACTTGCCTGATTTTTCTTTAAAATATTTTTATTTACAGTTAATGTCTTCTTTTCAAAATCAATATCATCCCAAGTTAGAGCAAATACTTCTGAAACTCTTAATCCAGTATAATAAGCAGTCAAAAAAGCATAATATGCACAATGATTTTTTTCAAATCTTTTTAAAATCATATTTATTTCTTCTTTGGTAAAAATATGTGCTGGATCACTATCAGGAATATCATATTTAGGTAATCTTACTTTAAGTGATGGATTTATTTTAACAAACCCAACAACATCAGTAGCATAAGAAAATGATGTTTTTAATACCTTTAATATATTTTTCATAAAATTTTTTGAAAAACTATATTCTACATAAGTATTGTTAATAAACTCTTGTAAGGTAGAAGTAGTTATTTGTGATAATCTATAATGCCCTAATCTTGGTTTAATGTGATTTTTTATTATATTCTTATACGCTTCTATTGTATGATATTTTAAATTAATTTCACAATGTTGTTTCATCCAATAATCTAAATAATCACTATATGACATTGTTTGTGGTGTAAAAGAATGCCCAGTATTATTATATTCGTTATATGCTTTAATACCGGCTTTTTCTGCTTCTGCTTTTGTTTTAAAACCTGATTTAGTAATTTGTCTTCTTTTTCCATTAACTTTTGCTGCTTCAAATGCATATTGATATACATTTCCTCTTTTTCTAATGTTTATCATAATAATCCCTCCATAACATATAGGCAAATAAAAATGAGTTAGCATATAAAATGTTAACTCATCATTTATCATCTAATGTTTTGTCATCCTTTTTTATTTTTGGATGACAAATGGATGACAGATTACAATTTTTTAGTTTTATAATTTACCATAAACCCTTATTTTATGGGCTATTTACCACAACAATTCTTGTATTTCTTACCTGACCCACATGGACAAGGTTCATTTCTACCTATTTTATTTACTTTTTTAGGCTCTTTTTTCTTTGGCTTATTATCACTCATAGCTTCACCCTTAGCCACTTGTTTTCTAACAGCATTTTGTCTTATTTCTGCTCTTAGTAAATACATTGTTGTTTCTTTTTCTATTGTATCTAGCATATCATCAAACATTTCAAAACCTTCTGTTGTATAAGCTCTTAAAGGATTTTCTTGAGCATAACTTCTTAAATGAATACCTTCTCTTAATAATGACATTGCATTAATGTTTTCCATCCAATGCATATCTATAACTCTTAAATATATAGCTTTTTCAAATTCAGCCATTATTTCTTTTGGTACAGATTCAACTTTTGACTCGTATTCTAATACAATCTTAGAAATAATATAATCTGTTATTTGTTTATAATCCATACCATTTAGATCATCTAAAGTTATTTTTTTATTTAATAATTTTTCATTAACAAATTCTAATATTTCATTTAAACTTTTACCATTTAAATTATTACCATCTAAATGACTTTCAACTAAATGTGTAATGTAATCATTAAATAAATTAATTATAACTTCATGAATTGATTCACTATCTAATATTTCATTTCTCTTTTCATAAATAATTTCTCTTTGTTCATTAACAACATTATCATACTCTAATAAATTTTTACGAATATCAAAATTATTTCCTTCAACACGTTTTTGCGCTGTTTCAATTGAATTAGCTAACATTTTTAAACTAATAGATTGATCATCAGTAAATCCTACCTTTTGTAACATTACTTTAGCTCTATCAGTACCAAATCTTACCATTAAGTCATCTTCAAATGAAACATAAAATCTCGTATATCCTGGATCTCCTTGACGACCAGCACGACCTCTTAATTGGTTATCAATACGTCTTGATTCATGTCTTTCAGTTCCGATAACGCATAATCCACCTAGTTCTTTAACCCCTTCGCCTAGTTTAATATCGGTACCACGGCCTGCCATATTAGTAGCAATAGTAACTGAACCTTTAATACCTGCTTTAGCTATAATTTCAGCTTCACGTGCATTATTTTTAGCATTTAATACTTCATGTGGTATTTTAGCTTTTTTTAACATAGAACTAATTAATTCACTAGTTTCAACAGCAATTGTACCAACTAAAACTGGTTGTCCTGTTGCATGTCTTTCTTTAATTTCATTTACTATAGCTTTATATTTTCCTTTTTGTGTTGCGAAAACTAAATCAGTATCATCAATTCTTGCAATTGGTTTGTTAGTAGGTATTACAATAACATACATATTATAAATATCTCTAAATTCTTCCTCTTCAGTTTTTGCAGTACCAGTCATTCCAGCTAATTTATTATACATTCTAAATAAGTTTTGGAAAGTAATTGTAGCTAAAGTTTTAGTTTCTTGATTAATTTGAACGCCTTCTTTTGCTTCTATTGCTTGATGTAAACCATCAGAATATGCTCTACCTTGCATTAATCTTCCTGTAAATTGATCTACAATAACTATTTTATTATCTTGTACAACATAGTCAAAATCTTTTTTCATACCATAATTAGCTTTTAAAGCTTGATTTATAAAGTGTACTAATCCAGTATGTTCTATATCATACAAATTATCAATATTAAATGATTTTTCAGCTAATTTAACGCCTTCATCATCTAAAGTTACAGATTTAGTTTTTTCATCATATATATATCCTTCATTTTCCTTTAATGATTTAGCAAATCTATCAGTTTGAATATATAAATTAGCACTATTCATAGAGCCACCAGATATAATTAATGGTGTTCTTGCTTCATCAATTAAAACTGAATCAACTTCATCGACAATAGCAAAATTTAATCCTCTTTGAACTCTATCAGATGCCTTAACAACCATATTGTCTCTTAAATAGTCAAAACCTATTTCATTATTAGTTGAATACACAATATCAGATTCATATACTTTTTTCTTTTCTGAAGTCGTTAATTCTCTTAAATTAACACCAACTGTTAAACCTAAAAATCTATAAATATTGCCCATCCATTCAGCATCACGATTAGCTAAATATTCATTAACAGTTATTATATGTACACCATTACCTGTTAAAGCATTTAAATAAGCTGGCATAGTTGAAGTTAATGTTTTACCTTCACCGGTTTTCATCTCAGCAATATTCCCATAGTGAATAGCCAATCCACCAATTACTTGTACATAATAAGGTTTTTCACCTATAACCCTATATGCAGCTTCTCTAGCAACAGCAAAAGCTTCAACTAATATATCTTCTAATGTTTCACCATTATTTAATCTTTCTTTAAATTCTATTGTTTTATTTTTTAATTCTTCATCTGTTAATTTAGTCATTTCTTCATCTTTTGCCATAACTAAATTAGCTTGTTCTTTAAACCTCTCTAATTCTTTATATTCATGGTTAAATAATTTTTTAAAAAAATTCATATTATGCTTCCTTTCATTCTCATTAATTATATCAAAAATTAATAAAAAAAAATAGGTTTTTCACCTATTTTGTTTCAATTATTCCATAATTTGAATCTTTTCTTCGATATAAAATATTTATTTGATTTGTATCATCATTTGTGAAAACAAAGAAATCATGTCCCAATAAATTCATTTGTAATATAGCTTCCTCTTCATTCATTGGCTTTGTTTCTATCAATTTTCTCTTAACTATTTTACCTTTTTCATCTTCATCTTTTTCAACTTTGAAATTAACATTTATATCTGTTATATCTTTAACTCTTTTCTTAATTCTTGTTTTATTTTTTCTAATTTGACGTTCTAATTTATCTGAAACTAAATCAACTGCAGCATACAAATCATTATGTGTATCTTCAGCTCTTAATATTATTTTTTTCATAGGTATAGTAACTTCTACGGTTTGATCATTGCCTTTCACTCTTACAACTACATTAGCAGTTATTTCATCTGGATTTTCTAGATACTTATCTAGTTTCCCTATTTTTGCTTCAATATAATCATTGATAGCTGAAGTAATTTTAACTTTACTTCCACGGATATTAAATTTCATAATATCACCCTCCTATTAATATTATATCATAAAATAATTTAAAAAATATGGAATATTATGTGAAAAAAAACAAACATAGTAGTTTGTTATCCATTATTACATTCTGATTCATTATAATCAATGAAACATTTAACACAATTCCATGTGCTTTCTTTATTATCACCAGCTACCAAATTAAATACTATTTGTACAATAAATACAACTAAAAATACAATTACAGCAGCAGCCATTCTTTTAACAAAAGTTTGCCATCCTTTTTTTATTTCATCTTCTTTTTGAGCCATTACAGCTTTACCTAAATCCATCATTCCAAAGATAATTAATAAAATTGGAATTCCTATCTTAATAAGATTAACAGCTGTTGTAACTAATTGTGGTAACATTGAATCTATCGTTAAACTAGTAGCTCCGCAATTCATAGTGATTTCATTTAAAATAAACATATAAACCTCTCCCATCTACATACATAATACAACAAATTATAATATTTGTCAATTATTAATTAAATATTAATCTTGTAATTTTAAAAATCCAAGCTTTACTAAAAATTCATCAACCATTGGAAGATTTTTATCCCTTTCATTAAGTGGTGGCATATTAAACAAATAATTTAATTTAGTTTCATACTGGAGTTCTGATACATCTTTTGAACTTAGTAAACTTTTATTTAATATTACTTTCTTATCTTTCAGTTCTAAAAATGCGTTCTTCTTTACACTAACTAACTCATTCAATTTTATAGTAGAAGGTTCTACTAAATATATAACTTCTTGAGCCATACTTAAAGCTATAGGGCTATTATTTACATCTATGATTATAACATCTTTATTATTGTTTTTTTCTAAAAATTTACTTAAATCTTTACTTAAAACACTTTCTAACGATTTATCGTTAAAATAATTGAATTTATTGTCATCAACTTCTACGCCTACAACATTATATTTTCTTTTTAAACTCTTAACTAACATATATGCAAGTGTTGTTGCTCCTGCTTGTAGTGTTACATTTTTAATTCCAATAATTCTACAATAATTAGCTTCTACACCTTGATAAATAACTTGTGCAGATTGATTATCTTCTAATTGATGATATTGTGCCACATCACGATAACTATTAGGATTATTTAATAAATATAAAACCCCTTCAACATTTCTAGTAAAATTATATATACCCATAGAAATTAATTTTGATAAATAACTAGGAAGGGCTGATGCTTCATCATCAGTTAATACCAATATTAACTTTTCCATATCTAATGCAATTGATAATTTTTGTAAGTTTTTAATATCAGTATAATCTTTTAAAGCAGTTATATCTAATATCATTCTTTGATAATAAAAATTTCTAAACATATTTATAATTTCATCAGCATCAAATTGTCCTTCTAAAGTTTTAATAACATCAATATTTAAATTATTAAGTAGTTCTTTTCTTTGATTACAAATTATTACGTTCATTTATCCAATAACCTCACTTTTTTCAAATATTATTCTTGTCTCTCCATACATTGGCAATTCGATAAAATTACCTATAAGTGGTATATCAAAATGTATGAAAACCATTACTCCATAATATTTTCCTTTAGATGTAGTATTCTCATAAACACAATAATGATACTTACTTTCATTATCTAAAGGTTGATTATTATTTCTTTCACTACATGTTTTATTTATATTTAACTGATAACCTATATCTGATAAATTATTTTCTATTTCTTCTTGTGCTGAAGTAGAATATCCTTGATGAAGTTCTATAATATCTATTATCTTATTACGAACTTTAAAAGCTTTTGAATATCCCATAGCACCAACATATAAAATCATAAAAACAACAACAAAAATAATAATTAAATTAAACACCATTGTTGTTCCAATAGCTTCCTTCATATTAACCTCCTAATTTATAATGGTTTAGTAGATGTAAATTTATAAATTTGATTTGTCCTTGTAAAAATAGGAATATTTAACATATTTATTAATGGCAAATCAATTTGCATGTAGGTTAACACACCATATGTAAAATATTGATCCTTAGCAGGATTCTCTTCTTCAATATATACACAATATTTATAGTTATATTCAAAATTATCAACTAAATACATTTTTTTATAATCAGTTTTACAATTAGGACTTTCTACAGAATACCCCAAATTAGATAATAAAGTATCAATTTCCGTTTTAGCAAATTCATTATATCCCTCGTATTTTTCAATTATATAAACTATTCTATTATTTACTTTAAATGCCTTATAATAACTTAAAGTTCCAGATAAAAAAGCAAATATAATTATTATAAATAAAATAATAAGATTGTATAAAAATGTATGGCCTATTGAAGTACTCATAAAAACACCTACCTTATTTACAAATATAATTATACATTATGTTTTAATTTTAATCAATATTTTTTAAATTAATTTAAACCTACTTTGCAACAATAATATGAAAAATACATCTTAATTTTTATAGATAAATAAAATAAAAGTCAAATCTTTCAATCTGACTTTTGAATTATTTATATTTGATTAAGATTGTGGAGTTTGATTATCACCACCAACGCAATTACCATTCTCCCAATATCCACCTGATTCATGACATTCTGTTCTTTTTTGTGTAGTTTCCATTAAATTAGTTACAAGTGGTATTGCAATAGCCGCAATAACACCAATTAAAATAATCGTAATAACTGTCATGTTAGCTTCTCCTGCCGCTTCTTTCACAATATCACCACCTATCTAACCTTATAAAATTAGTATACCACAATATGGTATTATTATCAATAGTTCATCATCATCATCATTGATAATAACAATAATAGCATTATTCCTCCACCTGTTACAAATAACATTACCATTGTTCTTTTTTCCATATTTTCTAATCTATTAGCATATTTTTGCTCCCTAGATTTATTTTGCAAATTGGAAACTGTCTTAGAAAACATCATCAATTGTTCTTGTTTTTTATCTTGATTACCTAAACTTAAACGATATAATAAACGCATCATACGCATAGAATCTCTTACAGGATACTCTTTTGCAAAATCCATGTAAGGATCAACAGTCATATCTCCAGCTTCTATTTTTGAAACCAAACTTCTTAACCCCGGCTTAAAAACCTCAGGAGCTGTTTCTATAGAACGAGATAAAGCAATTGGAACTGTATAATGTTGAACTAATATTTCTAAACTTTTTAAATAATATGGAAGTAATAGATTTATATTATATAAATTTCTTTTATAATAAGCTCTTAAACTACTATATGGTTGTTTAAATACAACGTATCCAACAATGATGCTAAATAATACATATATAAATTGAATTTGTGATAAAAATATAAAAAACATAAAGACCATTGCTAGAACGCCATCTCTAACCCTTTTTCCAAATTTATCATTTACATCAACATCATTACCATATTTTAATTTAAGTAAAAATTCGTAGTCTGATTCAATTAAAAATCTAAATGCTGGCTGAATTTCTTTTAAAAGTTGTTTAGGCTCAACAATTCTATTATATATAATTATAAAAAATAATATAACAGCAATAATTAGAAAAATCATTATTCAGCCCCCACATTCTCATTATAAAATTTTTCTCCTGATAAAAGGAAATAAGTATTTATTAAAACAATTACATGTAATAAAAGTTGAACATACCAAATTTTTAGCATTTCAATATATGTTTCTGTACCTAATAAAAATTGAACTAGCATGACCATTAAATATAAAACAATACCAAATTGTAAAAATTTTTTATGAAAAACAGCTCTATCCAATCTATCCCTATAAACTCCTTCAACAAGCATATCAATATCTTGTGACATATTTTCTAATGATTCTGATGCATCTCTAGCACCTTCATTTGTAATTTGTAAGAATAATTGATGCATATTTTTAACTATATAATAGTCATATTTTTCATTCATAAAATTTATTGATTCTTCAATTGTTCCATTTCTATAAGCCATATCAATCATTGTTTTAATATCACTTTTAACAGGATCTTCTAATACTCCAGATTCATAAACTCCTTCTAATGACTTTACAAAACTTTGAGTAGTAGCAAATTCCATAATAGTATTTGTTGTATATACTTGAATTTGTTCAAAAATAAATTCACTATATAATCTTTTACAACGTAAATAGGCTAAATAAGGAATAGCTAAAATTGAAGCTATAATATAAACAATACACCAAATTAAATTGTAAAAATATAAATATGAAACAACTGCAGCTGCTAAAGAGAAAATAATTACTTGAATAGCATATTGCTTTGGTGTATAATCCTGACCTAACTCTTTTACTTTTTCTCTTACGATTTTAAAAGAATATGGTGCATATTTTTCATAAATATTGGTAACTTGCGTAGTTACATATTTATAAAAATTATTACCAGTATTCAATCTATATATGAATATAAAAACTAATATAAAAGCTATAGCTACAAAAATAGTAGTAGTCATAAACACCCTCCTTTATTTTATATTTTGAGGAATTATACTAATGTTGTTAAATTATTGTTTTGTGTTAACTGATTATTGACATTTACCTGACTTTTATTTTCATCATATAAAGGATTTATAAATCCTACAGGTATTGTTATACCTTGTCCTTCTATGTAATCAATCAAATATTTACTAGGATTTTTTCTATATACTTGTCCTTCAGGTGTCTTCCTATAAATAACATTATATTTGGCCTCATTATCTTCAGTTACATAAAATTCTGTAACTTCCGCAACTTCACGAATAAATTTTCTTGTTAATTTATCTTGGCGTCCACGAATTAACACACCCAATTGAATATATCTATAAATTGATTTTAAAAATTGATCTATTTCTTGATTTGTTTCCAATAAACTATACATACGATTTGGAATTGATGCAGCTTTATCAGCATGTATTGTAGATAAAATATAATGTCCTGATGAAATGGAATTTCTTACTGCCATTACAGCCTCTGCACTACGAACTTCGGATAATAATATCCATTTAGGATTTTGTCTCATGCAAGCAACCAACACATCACTATATGATGCAATATTATTAGTTTTCATAGCAACAATATCGCGATGAGGAAATATCTTATCCAAATGTAATTCCAAGGTATCTTCAATTGTTATTATTTTTTCATCTGCCCTAGTTTTAGAAGCTAAATATTTTACAAATTCTGTTTTACCAGAACCGGTTTCTCCACATACCATAATGTTACAATGAGCTAAAACACATTGAACTAAAAAATCATGAACATCCACTGTAATATATTTATCAGCTATTATTTTGTCTTTTTCTAATCTTATTTTTGCTGGTGTCTTACGAATAACACAAGCTATTCCATTACTAGCAACAGAATCATGAATAAAATTCATACGTAATTCTGCACTTTCAGAATCTAAAAATGGATGCGCAGCATTAAATGATTTTCCCATAACATTAGAGCATTGAAAAGCTAATTTTTCCATAAAAGCATTATTAATATTAGGATTTTCTACTCTAAAAATTCCTTGTGATAAAGTCTTCAAATGAATTTGACCATTGTTACCATACGAAATATCTGTAATATCATCATTTTTCAAATAATCTGTTAATGGACCAAAATCTATTTGTGAAAATAAATTTTCATTCATGTTATTCCATTTCACTTTCTAAAACAGGATTAGTTGGGTTAGTAGTATTATCACTAAATGTAACAGTATTACTTTCAATAAAATCAACTAATTCTTGACGATCGACAGTTAAATCTCCTTCTACTGGGCTTGTACCACCATAAGGTACTGGAAACAATTCAACTCCATAGCTTCTTAAGTATTCAGTTTTCTTAAGTAAAATAAACACATCTTCAGGAACACCAAATAATAATGTTGCTGGAGTTCTTGTTGTACTAGTATTTTCAAAAACATTTTGACCTTGACTATCTTTTACAGCTAAAACCTCTACTTGAGCTAAAAGTCTACCAACCATTACTTGTCCATTTTCATCTACAGCTTTCATATAAATGTCAATTTTGTTTCCAGGAAATATTGAATTTCCATAAGTTGAAGCAGTAGTAACAGATAAAGAATAAGGTCTTTCACCATCTTTAACAGCTGTAAAGGCAGAGTCAGGAAGTTGTTCTTCATCAATTAAAACATCGTTATAAAACATACTTCCAGCTGGTATAACTGAATTGATAGCGCTATATTTTCCTATAATTAAATTAGAATTTCTTTGAACGTTGTTAGTAACTGCAACAGCTGGTATTTCGATATATGAAATCATATTATCTGTAATTAAAGTTCTTGGTTGAATTGTTTGATTAGCAATAGGAACACGTATTGGCTTAACTTGTGAATCTATAACTGAATTATACCCCCAATACAATAAGCCTAATATCGCAATTACTCCTATTACTGTAACTGTATTTTTATTTGTAATAAATCTTTTTATTGATATCAAAAAATTATTCATAAAATCATTCCCTTTCTATTCTACATCTGGAGTTTCTAAAATCGCATCAATTTTATTAGAAATATCAAATTCTAAAACTTCTCCAGTTAAATTTGTTTGTTCAGAACTACTTACTTTAATACTAACTTTAGGTGGCGTTTCATTGACATCATATATTTCAACTTTATATGTATTTGACAATGTCGCACTTTCAGCAAACCTTCTTAAAAAATTTTCAACGAATTTTTCTCTATCTATTCTTATCACGCCCTCATTTTTATATGAAGCTAAATCTAATGCATCATACATAGCTGCCTCTGTTGCTTCCTTTAACAAATGATAATTATGTTCATCGGTATTAGTTATCGATTGAAAAAATAGAATGAAAAATATTGTTATAACTCCTATGGCGACAACTGCTGCTCCCCAAAACGATTCTTTCATTATCTCAACTCCTAATTATAAATGTTGTTTTTCTTATTTCTAATATAAGAAACAATAATAAATATCCCACAGAAAATTATTAAGATTACATAATAATAATTTGTTAAAAAATTTATTACATAATGAAGTAAATTGTCGTTATCAACCTCTTCTGGTTCTATTTCCAAATTATTATCATTCTCTTTTTTATTTTCTTTATATTGATTTACCTTATTCAAAAATGTATTATAACTTAAATTATTACCATACCATCTTTGACATAAGCTATACTCTTTTGCACCATCACATACGGGATCATTATAAAAAATATTATACTGTGGTAATACTATTCTAATTGTATATAAAACAGTATCTTGACAATCTAGATTTGAAGAATAAAAATTATAAACTATCGTTTGGCCACTGTTATAATCTTTTAATGTTATTTCAGAATTATTATTTTTATAAACTTTGTTATTAGTTGTATCTACAAAATAAATATCATCCGTTAAATTAGTTAATGTTACATCAAAATAAACTTTATTATCAATTATTTTATATTCATAACTTTCATTAACATTTGAAGCTGTTTTTTTTAATTCAGCTAAATCACTATATAAACACTTAGCATTTATATATTTTATTGGAATACACAATAACAATAAAAATAGTAATTTCTTCATCATAGTCCTCCACTATTAAATTATAACATATTTTTTACTATTTTAATATATATTTGTAAACTTTATTTCTAATTTTAAACCAAAACGACATATTTGTTGCATTTTTAACCTCATCTACAACTTCAATATAGTAAGTCCCATCTGTATTAGAATGTTTACTATTGACTTCAGCTAAATCAATTAGTTGAACTTTATCTATTCCATCAATAGTATAATGTAATTCTCCAAATTTATAAATAAAATCATATAAATCAGATATTCCATTTATATTTCCGTTTAAATTACCAGAAATCTTTAAAAGAGCTTTATCATAATTTGAATTAATTTTTGGTAGTAAATATTCATAAGAATCATAACAATTATTATTTAAGCAAAAATTATATTTTAATTTGTATTTTTTTTGTATATCAAATGATTGAATTTTAATAACCGCATTAGGCAAAATACTGTCTTTTAAATTCATTTCTTCATTTAATTTATATTCTGTAATATTACTAATTCCAATTAAATTTTCATACTCAATTTTAACATTTATTGTTTCATACTCACCATTTTGATACTTTTTATTTTTGTTGGTAAAAGCAAAAATTATATCTTTATTGATTAGTTCTTTAGGTAATTGATAAATAAGTATTTTTTCTTCAAATTCTTGATTAATATTTTCGCCTTTGTATAATTGTCCAAAATCTAAAAATTTTTCTTGAAACTGAGTAATTGGTGTATAAGTATATTCATCGATAACTATTTTTGTTGTAGCAAAATCTAATGTATTTTTAGAAGTAGAATTGTTTTTGATATTTATTTTTAATACTAAATAAAAATCTTCTGATATTTTATTACCTTTATAATCTGTATTAGTTAAATAACTTTCACTTATATTTAAAGTTAAATTATTACCTGTAAAATATTCTTTTTGATTTATTACTTTAGTATTATCAAATAAAGAAAAAATTATAATTATAGTTACTAATAAAACACCAATTAAAATTGCTATATTGGAAAACAATTTATTTTCTAAATAAGCATATTTAATAAAGCGTAAACGTTTTCTTAAATTTCTTATAAATAAATTTTTATCAAAGTTAAGTTGTACTTCTACTTCTTCTCTATCTTCTTCTGTTATATCAATCTTTCTTAAATCAATATCAAACTCAAATTTTTTTATATCAAATCCAACGGCTCTTACAGATGTTATAATTATTCCAACTAATTGTATAATAAATGAAATAAAAATTAAGTCTCTAACTAACATAACAATTCTTGTATCGACAACTTTAGTTGTTAAATCATAAACTGTTGATAAAGCTATTTGAAATAATATACCATTATAAATATTTGATAAAATTAAAAATAAATAAAATACAAAAGGTTTTTTCTTAAAAGCAAGTACAAACAATATAATAAGTAATATAATAGTAATCAAAAATGGCATAAACTGTAACAATTTAGGAAATAATGGTTCAATTAAATCTTGGCCAAATAGATTTATATTTGTCATACTATATTCATTGAAAAAATCCAAAATTTGTTTTGTATTATAAATTGAATAAAACATTAAAATGATTAAAATAAAATGCAACAATCTAAAATGTTTTATAAAGAATGCATAAGGTTTTCTTAGTATCATTTGCCTCACCCTTTATTCTAATAAAATTATATAATATTTTCTATTTTATTACAATAGAAAAAAAGTTGAAAATTCAACTTACATACTTTTTGGCTGCCCTAATTAGATTCGAACTAATGATTACGGAGTCAGAGTCCGCCGCCT
>ERZ1643251.3642-NODE-3642-length-14070-cov-9.929861_pt1 | contig 14070 bp, 11 predicted proteins | sample MGYA00579261_ERZ1643251 | MGnify/ENA primary metagenome ERZ1643251 (study PRJEB29033, sample SAMEA4952267) | chicken gut metagenome | biome: Broiler Chicken; feature: Gastrointestinal Tract; material: Caecum | place: Ireland | collected 2018 | study: Broiler... | reverse complement strand
GCAACATAATCCGAACTTGTTCCCCATCGGGGACGGGTTCGGATTTGTTGTTTATTTAGCTGATTTAGCCACATAACCAAGAATGGCCCTTTATCTGTTTAAATAACAGATAAGGGCCGTTTTTTATGTATCGCTATTTTGCTGCTTTTTCCACGCTTCAAACGCCGCTTTGCCCTCGTCGCTTTCAAAATACGCTTGTATTTGGGGCAACAAGCAGCGAGCCAGCGATTCGATTTCAAAATCAGGAATCGCCGTTTCTTCCCGTTCTTCGGCCATATCGGGGCCGTGAATGTCAATCATAGGTCATCACCATCCATCGTTATAACAACAGGACTTCCTGCCGCATCGTACTGAGGGATATACTTCTTGTGTTCGCTGCGGTCAAGGTAGTCATCCAGCGGGTGCTTTTTTGTTTCAATCTCATGCCGCTGCAGCCAAGCCCGTATCTCGCGCATTTTGCTTTTATCGTGACCCGTCTGCAACTTTGCCTTGTAGAGGTATGCGTAATCGTCATAGAGATATTTGAGCAACTGCTCGTCAGCCCTATCGCCCCAAAGCTTAAAAGCCTTAAAAAGCGTAGCATACAGGCCAGACCCAGCACGCAGATACTCTATGGACTGGCGTAACGTGTTATCTCTCGGGCTAACTGTGTTCAATACAGCAGGATTTACCCCAGCAGCAATCCCTATCAAGTCATCGGTAAATGCAGTCACTTCACCCGTAGATGTATCAATAAAGCGGTATCTATCGCTGATATATTTAGCAATCAGTTTTTGCAAATCCTGTGTGCTGCTTCTCAATAACTCGCTTGTTATCTGGTGCGCATAGTCATGAAGAAACGACGCTTCAAAGCGCACCCAGCTGTTATATTGCAGGGCTTCTTCGTAGCGATAACCCATTGATTGTATCTGCTCTTGCCGCTTATCGTATATCCGAATAAAACCGTTTGTCTTGCCCTTGCGGGAGCCTATATAAACGGTCTCATAAGCCCCATCCTTATCGAGAGCAGACATATTGCGGACGGATTGACGGTCTTGCCAATTCTTTACTGTATAGGAGCCATCTTTCAGTCGCTCGTAGATTGCGTCCGGGCACAACAACCTGCCGGGAAGTAACTCATCTGTGTAGTCGTAATAGTCAGCCGTCAGGTCAATGCGGGACAGCCGTGTTACATAGGCGCAGTTTTGTATCATGGTGAGAAATAGGACGATATTCATGGCAGCCTGATATCCTGAATCATCCCCTACCGCACAAACAGAGGGCGTCGCAAAGCTTGGCTCTGCAACGCCCTCCCCTTTTGTTGAAATTGTTTTAGATACGTGATAACAAATCTCGAATACTGGCACCCAACTGGTTGTCTTTTCTTTCTCTCCCTGTTTGGGTCAGGCTTCGGCGCAAAGCTGCGCGATAATCCGTGTCATCAGCTCCACAGATCCCACATGGTAACCGCTGATGCCATAGACTGCGACGCCGTCCCCATTGCATACCACAGCCAACGGGGGCCGCTCCGGGTCACAGGCCAGGTGCCGCGCCACCGTCTCCAGGTCAAACGCCCAATCATCCAGTAGGACCTGGATTTCCGGCCAGCACCCCAACACCTGGGCCAGGGTACGCTGCTGGAGGCTGTCCCGGCCCCGGACCAGGAATACCACATTGGCTTCCAGCTGCCGGAGCGCTTCCTGTCCGGCCATCAGCTCATTGAGTACATGTTCCGTGGGCTCGTTGCCTTCTTCCATCCAACACAGCAGCGTGGGACGGCCATTGATGCGGCTGACATCCGGCACCGATTGACCATCCAGCGTGACGGCGGGAATCACCGGCATCTCCTGCCGCCGCAGCAGGTCCTCCAGCCGGAAACTCCGCAGCAGCAGCGATTCCGTCTGTTCTGTCCCGGCCTGGAGAGCAAACTCCTTTTTCGCCGCAAACTGGTTGCCATTGGGCAGACGTACTGAGGTAATCAGCCGATAGTATCCCGCCGGTACCGTCAAAATCCGATGTCCCTGCTGCCAGCCCTGATCCGTCAACGACAGCGTTTTCCATCCGTTGGATGTCCGGACGGCCAGCGTCCAGTTCTGACGGTACAGCGGCTCCGTCTCCGGTGCATGGGTCAGCGTCAGGGTGGCGGTGGATCTGGGTCTGACCGGATGGAAGCAGCCGTTCTGCCAATACTCCGGCATACCGTCCAGCTGTCCCAACCGGGCCGCCACACCCAGACTGCGCAGCATAGCCACATAGAGAATCCGAAGGCTGCGGTCATCGCACCGGCCCGCCGTCCAGGCGGCCAGGGGCGGCCACACCAGACCCGTCCGCTCTCCCGTATAGACCAGGCCCAGGTCTTGGGTGGTGATGCGGCATTCCAGTTCCGTCCACAACGACGCCGGATCGTTCCGGTAGGCCGTCCGCTCCTCCGGGCAAAGCGCCTGTGCCAGCGCGCCGCGCCAGGCGGTCAGAGGCTCCAGCTCAATCCGGGGACTGAGGACATACGCCTGATACACCTCCGCGGGCAGGCCGTCATTGACAGCCACATGGAGCAGATGTTCCTCCAATACCGCCGGATTTACGTCCCGCAAATCCTTATCCGTCAGTGTCTCCACCATGGCCTGCCGCAGCGGGTCGGTATCCTTCTCCAAAAAGGCCCGCAGCGCTGCCGCATTGCTGCGGGCTGTCCGATACAGGGTTTCCCGCGCACCGTCCTCGGGGCGCGGCGTATAGAACTGCGCCATCCGGTCCTCCCGCAGCGCGGCGCCCCGCTGGAGCTCCGCCGTTCTCCGGGCCTTTCCCGCTGCATCCAGCGACACATCCCGCAGGACCGCATCCTGGGGCGCCAGCACATCCATGGTAACCCACTCGGTTTCCTGTTCCTTGGACGGTGTCAGCTCCAATTCCACTCGGTCCCCTACCCGGTCGGCTTCCGCCCACAGGCCATTTTGCGTAGCCAGCACATGGAGATCTCCCTGTCCCAGCGAAATTTCCGCACAGCCCTGGCTGTCAGCGGTCAATGTGGCGATGGTATAATAGGTGGCCTCATTGAGCACTTGCAGCTCCAGTTTGGCCCCGGCGGCCGGCAAACCGTCCCGTGTCACATGGAGATGCAGCGGCGCTGTTTTGGCATAGCGCTCCGTCTGGTTAAACCAGGAAATTCCGTCCACCTGGCTGATAGGCGTGCCGTGGAGCGGATGGTCTCCAGCGCCAAAAATCCGCGAATGCACCAGAATGGCGCGGGACGCCGCCGTATTGAACCAGCCCCGGTCCAGAATGGGCTCCGGCTCGCAGGCGCCCAGGAACCGCCACTGTCCGTTGCACAGCGCTTCCACCCAGGCATGATTGTCGTCGCAGTGGGCCCAGCGGGGCGAATAGACCTGACGGGCCGCAATGCCGACGCTGCGCAGCGCCGCCACCAAAAAGGCCGATTCCTCGCCGCAGCGGCCGCTGCCGTTGGCGTAAACGGTCCAGGGCGACGCAGTCCGGTCGTCCTGACTTTGATAGGAGGCGTTTTCATGGCACCAGCGGTTGACCTCCAGAATCCGCTCCTCCATGGTGTCCATGGCATGTACCCGGTTCAGCAGGGCTTCAGAAAAGTGCTGCCGGTGAAAGGACAAATCCTCGTCGTTGACTCTGGGAAACAGAACGTAGTGGTCAAACAGCTCTTCCGGCAATTCCGCACACCAGGGCAGCGTCCGGCGCATGGTCAGGGCATGGTCTGCAAACTGCAAAAACAGCGCAGCCGGATAGGTGTCCAGGTCGCTCTGAGGCAAATGGGTGTAGAGAAATTCCATGGCCCGGCGCTGTTCGCCGCCAAGCGTCTCCAAAAGTTGGCTCCAGGTTTCCACAGTTTATGCCTCCTTGGCCATGGCCTTGCACAGATGGTACAGCGTGGTTACCGCCGCACCGGTGGCGCCGTTGGTCTGGTACTCCCACTTGGGCGAGTCCACCCAGGCTGTACCGGCAATATCGATATGGAGCCAAGGATGGGACTCCGTAAAGGTTTCCAGGAACAGTCCGGCAGTGATGGTGCCGCAGCCGTCATTGGAGACGTTGGACACATCGGCCACGGGGCTTTCGATCATCTTGCGGTACTCGTCAAAGGCCGGGAGCCGCCAATACTGCTCGCCGCTGACGGCGGCGGCTTCCATGAAATCGGTGCAGTAGGCTTCGTCGTTGCACAGGAAGCCCGCCGTGGTGAAGCCGAACATGCCAACCACCGCGCCGGTCAGCGTCGCAATGTCCAGCACGCGGCCAACGCCTTCCTTGCGCAGGGCATAGGTGATGGCGTCCGCCAGAATCAGCCGTCCCTCGGCGTCGGTATTGCCTATCTCGATGGTTTTGCCGGACATGGAGCCGATGACATCGCCGGGAATAAAGCTATCCGGTGCGATGCGGTTTTCCACCGACGGAATCACCACTGTGGCATTGACCGGCACTTTGTTCCGGGCCAGGGCCAGCAGCGCGCCGAACACGGCAGCCGCACCGGCCATATCGCCCTTGATGCCCTTCATGGAGCTGGCCGGTTTCAGGCAATATCCACCGGTATCACAGGTGACGCCCTTACCCACCAGACCAATGGGCGCCTGGTCCGGCGCGCCGCCGCGATAACGCAGCACAATCAGGCACGGAGCATGACCGGCACTGTCGCCCACGGTCAGAAATGCCTCCATGCCCAGAGCACGGGCCTGCTCAGCGGAAATGATTTCCGTCTCCACCCCATAGGTCCGGGCCGTCTCCGTCATCGTCCGTGCCAGGTCGGCGGGAACCAGATGGTTGGCCGGGCAGTTGACCAAATCTCTGGCCAGGCAGATGGCTTCGGTCAGGCTGTTGCTCTCCTCCGATGGCAAAACAGACGCCATGTACAGGGTCATATCCGTCTGCTCCTCCGTCTTCCAGGACCGGGGCCGGTAAAGGGCCAGCGCCACACCCTGGGCCATGGCGTCCACGCCGTCCTGTTCCAACAGCGTCTTTGCCGCGGCAGGGTCCAGCACCACCGTTTTGGCGCCCAGGCCCTTGAGGGCCTTGATGCCCTTGGCCGCAGCACGGCGAACGGTCTCCGCCGTCACCGTCTCCGCGTCGCCCAGACCAACCCACAGCGTGGCCGTTTTGCCGTCGGCCTCGACAGACAGCCGGGAACCGGCGCCCTCCGTCTCCGTCCGCAGCGCCAGCCGCCAGTCGGCCGCCTCTTGATTCCACAATTTCAGCATGATGAACCTCCGTTCAGAGAAAATGAAAAAAATGATGGGTCCGTCCGCCCGGTCCGCAGACCGGGCGGACGGACCCCCTTGTATTTGCGCATGGTTATCTGTATTTGCTCACTGCTCCGGATGCAGCTGAATCTCCAGGACCGTGTCAATGGGGTCCGGCAGCACCGGGTTTTCACCCAAATCAGCAAAGGCCAAATCCGGATAGTCGCTGTGGACCCAGCTGGTGGACAGCTGGACCTCGCTGCCGTCGGCCAGACGGCGAATGGAGGCAATCTGCGACTTGGGAACGCCAAACAGCGGCAGCGGGCCAATGGTGTTTTCAAAGATGTGGGCGTACAGCGTGTTGCCCCGACGGGTGAACCGTCCGAAATCCGGCTTGTCCAGGCCGGACATGCCGCAGCCGTAAATGCTCTTTGCGTTGTCGTGCATCCAGGCGCCGATTTCCTTGAGGATGGCCAGGGATTCCTTGGGGAACTGTCCGGTGGCGTCAGGACCCACATTCAGCAGCAGATTGCCGCCCTTGGATACGCACTCCACCAGCTTTTTAATGAGCATGGAGGCGGGCTTGTAAAAATGGTCCGTGGCGCAGTAACCCCAGTGGTTATTCATGGTCACGCAGCTTTCCCAAATCAGCGGGTCGCCGTTGGCGTCCTGCAAGCCGTTGGGCGGGATAATCTGCTCGGGGCTGACAAAGTCTCCGTGATACGGGGTAGGCTTGCAGGCCGCCAGGGAGCCGAAGCCCTCGCCGCTGACCTCCAGACGGTTGTCAATGATGACGTCCGGCTGGAGAGAGCGAACCATCTTCATCAGCTCCGTGGCCTTCCAAGCCTCTCCGCGGAGATTGTCGTAGGAGAAGTCAAACCACAGCAAATCCAGCTTTCCGTAGTTGGTGCACAGCTCCCGAACCTGATTGTGCAGGTATTCCAGATAGCGGTCAAAGTTCCGGTTTTCGTTGGATTCCTCCGGGTTGTCCCGCATGGGATGGTACCGGTCGCCGTAGTGCGGATAATCCGGATGCCGCCAGTCAATAAGAGAGAAATACAGACCGGCGCGGAGACCGCAAGACCGGGCCGCCTCCAGGAACTCCCGCACAAAATCCCGTTTTGCCGGGCTATTGGTCGATTTAAAATCCGTATAGGCGCTGTCATAGAGGCAGAAGCCGTCGTGGTGCTTGGCAGTCAGCACCACATATTTCATACCCGCGTCCCGGGCCGCCTCCATCCACTGGCGCATATCGCAGTGGGCGGGATTAAACTCGTCCATCAGCGGCTCATACGCCTCGGTGGGGATATTTTCATAGCTGCGTACCCACTCGTGACGGGCGGGAATGGAATAGACGCCCCAATGGAGGAACATGCCGAAGCGCGCTTCGGTATACCAGGCCATGCGGCGGTTATAAGCTTCTCTGTCAAAGGTAAACGACATATGATTACTCCTCCATATGCAGGCAGGCCACCATATGGCCGCCGCCCACATCTACCGGCTCAATGGGTTTCAGTTTGCAATCATCCTGGCACCGGGGGCAGCGGGTCTGGAAGGGGCAGCCTACCGGCAGGTCGATGGTGCTGGGGATATCACCCTCCAGCAGTGCATGGTCCTTCTGTACCGTGGGGTCGGGAATGGGCACCGCCGACAGCAGCGCCTTTGTATAGGGATGGCGGGGATGGGCATAGAGCTCCTTCTTTTCCGCCAGCTCCACGATGGAGCCCAGGTACATGACGGCGATTCGGTCGGAGATCATCTCCACCACGCTCAGGTCGTGGGAGATGAACATATAGGTCAGGTCGTAGTCCCGCTGAAGCTGCTGCATCAGGTTCAAGACCTGGGCCTGGATGGACACGTCCAGAGAGGAAACCGGCTCGTCGGCAATAATCAGCTTGGGCCGCACCGTCAGCGCGCGGGCAATGCCGATACGCTGCCGCTGTCCGCCGGAGAACTCGTGGGGGAACCGGTGGGCGTGCTTGGCGCCCAGGCCGACCACTTGCAGCAGCTCATGGGCTACCTTCATGCGTTCTGCCGGACTCATATCCGTATGGATCAGCAGCGGCTCCGCCACCAGGTCCTCCACGCGCATGCGGGGGTTCAGGGATCCGTTGGGGTCCTGGAAGATCATCTGAATATCCTTGCGGATGGGGCGCATTTCCTTGTCGGACAGCTTGGAGATATCGCAGCCGTCAAACCAGATTTCGCCGGAATCCGGTACCAGCAGATGGTCTACCAGACGACCGGTGGTGGACTTGCCGCAGCCGGACTCACCCACCACAGAAAAGGTCTCGCCGGGATAGATGTCAAAGGAAATATTGTTGACGGCATGGACGCGGACCTTTTTACCGTTCTTGCCGCGACCGGCCGGGAATGTCTTGGTGACATTTTTGACTGAAAGCAACGGGGTCATCCGATCTGTTCCTCCTTTTCCTCAGCAGGCTGCACGGCCTCGGATTCCGCCAGCCAGCAGCGGCTCTGACGGCCGTCTTTCAGTGTAAAGAGCGGCGGTTCCGTCTGGTGGCAGCGGTCACAGGCCTTGGAGCAGCGGGGGGCGAATTTACAGCCCGCGGGCATCATGGACAGGTCCGGCACGCTGCCGGGAATGGAAGGCAGGCTGGTGACGCCGGAGCCCAGCTTGGGCACCGAGGCAATCAAGCCCTGGGTATAGGGGTGCTTGGGCGTTGCAAACAGCTCTTGCACCGGCGCCTCCTCCACAATGCGGCCGGCATACATGACGATGACGCGGCTGCACATTTCCGCCACCACGCCCAGGTCATGGGTGATAAGCAGAATGCCCGTGTTGTTGTTGTCCCGGATCTGCCGCATCAGCTGCAAAATCTGGGCCTGGATGGTCACGTCCAGCGCCGTGGTGGGCTCGTCGGCAATGAGCACTGTGGGGTCGCAGCTCATGGCCATGGCGATCATAACACGCTGGCTCATACCGCCGGAAAGCTGGTGGGGATAGCTGCGGATGGTGGTTTCCGGGTTGGCAATGCCCACCTTGCGCATCATGGTCAGCGCATGGTCCCGGGCCGCCTTCTTGTCCATATCCGTATGGAGGCGGATGGCTTCCACCATCTGGGCCTCAATGCGCATGGCGGGGTTCAGAGAGCTCATGGGCTCCTGGAAAATCATCGAGATTTCCTTGCCGCGCACGGCACGCATTTCCTTTTCAGAGCAGTGCAGCAGGTCCTTGCCCTTGAGCAAGATCTGACCGCTCACCACCCGGCCGCTGGTGTTTTTTAGCAGCTGCATGACGGAAAGGCTGGTGACGGATTTGCCGCAGCCGGATTCACCGACCAGGCCCAAAATCTCGCCGGCGCCCACCTGAAAGCTGATGCCGTTGACGGCCGTAACCGTTTTGCGCTTTCCCACCTGGAATACGGTGCACAGGTCGCGTACGTCCAGCAGAATTTCTTTTTCACTCATAGTCCATCCACCTCACTTGATCTTGGGGTCCAGGGTGTCGCGGAGTCCGTCACCGAACAGGTTGAACGCCAGCACCGTCAGGAAGATCAGCAGACCGGGGAACAAGATCAGATGGTCTGCCACGCCGATAAAGTTCCGGCCGGAGGACAGCATGGCGCCCCATTCCGGCGCGCCCACATCGGCGCCGAAGCCCAGGAAGCTCAGGGAGGACGCAGCCAGAATGGCCGAGCCAATGCGCATGGTGAAGTTGACGATCATGGCCTGCACGGTGCCGGGAAAAATATGCTTCCACAAAATCCGGCTGTCCGGGCAGCCCAGGGATCGGGCCACCTCCACATGCAGGCTCCCTCGTACTGTCAGCGTGGCGCTTCGCATCACGCGGGCGAAGGATGGTATGGTAAAGACGGTTACGGCAATGATGACGTTAATCAGTCCTGGCCCTATGATGGCCACAATGGCAATACAGAGGAGAATATCGGGCATGGCAAACAGCACGTCACTGCCGCGCATGACCAGGGATTCCAGAATGCCGCCGTAATAGCCGGCCAGAATGCCCAGGATCGTGCCCAGTGCCGCGCCCACCAGCACCGCCGCCAGAGCGGAGCCCAGCGACAGCCGGGTACCAGCCAGCAGACGGCTGAACACATCACGGCCAAACTCGTCCGTGCCCATGATATGCTGGAGACTGGGAGCGGCACGCATATTGCTGTAATCGTACACGTCCGGGTCATAGGGCGCAATGGACGGTCCGATGATGGCCAGGACAATCAGCAAAATAATAAAACATCCTGCAACGACTGCCGTCTTGCGCTGGCAGAACTTTTTGAAAAACTCCCGTGCGCGGCTACGGTTTTGCAGCACCGGGTCGTCCATATACGCGCTGGACGCAGAGTTGACAGAGTTGTTGTTTTCAGACATGAAGAAGCGCCTCCTTTCCGTTAATCATAGCGGATCTTGGGGTTCAGTACGCCGTAGAGCAGGTCCACGATGAGATTGATGGTGATATACTCCACCGCGAAGAACATCAGCAGCGCTTGAATCACCTTATAATCACGGAACTCGATGGAATCCACCATGAGCCGGCCCAGGCCGGGAATGGAGAATACGGTCTCCACCAACACGGAACCAGCCAGCAGACCACCGATCTGAAGGCCCACCACAGTGACCACCTGCACCAGGGAGTTGCGGAACGCATGGCGCAGCACCACCAGGGATTCCCGCTGGCCCTTGGCACGGGCCGTGCGGACGTAGTCATCCTGCAGCGTCTCCAGCATGGAGGAACGAGAATAGCGGGCCAATGTGCCCATAATGGAGCAGCCGAGCGTCAGGGACGGCAGAATATAACCCTTCCAGCTGTCCAGCTGGCCGGTTGGCAGCCATCCCAATTCCACGGCAAATATCTGTATCAGAATCAGGCCCAGCCAGAACGACGGGACCGAAATACCGGAGGTGGCAATGACCATGCCTAAGTAGTCGAGGAATTTTCCTCGTTTGACCGCCGAGAGGATACCAATCAAGGTTCCCAGCACCACAGCCCATACGATGCCGGCAAAGGTCAGTTTCAGCGTCGCAGCCATGCGGTCGGGCAGAATCTCGCGGATGGGCAGGCCATTTTTATAGGACTCACCGAAGTCGCCCTGGAAAATGCCCTTCATATAATCGAGATACTGAACCGGCAGCGGTTCATTCAGACCCAGCTCCTCTTTCAGTGCCAGGTATTCTTCATTGGTTGCCTCTTTGGGCAGCATTTTGCGAACCGGGTCGCCGGGGATCAAATGGATAAACGCAAAGATCAGAATTGAGATCACCAACAGCAGTGGTATGACGCTGAGGATGCGCTTGACAACATAACGGCCCAAGCGTGTCGCCTCCTTTGTAGAGTGTGCGGGCAGCATGCCCGGAGAGTATTGTTTAAAAAAACCGGCAGCAGCGCCGCTGCTGCCGGTTTCCGGATATCGTCACAGACCAATTGGCTGTGCGTTTTTCTCAGGACAGCGTGGCGTTGGTCACATCCAGGGAGCCGTCGGGGGCCATTACGATGCCGTTCACATAGGACTGGTGGGCAAACACCAGATCATCATTGCCCAGGAACAGCCAGGGGCACTCGTCCCACACAATGGCCTGAGCCTGTGCATACAGGTCCGTCAACTCCTGGGTATCGGTGGTCAGCTTGGCCTCATCCAGCAGCGTATCAAACTCCTCATTGCGGAAGAACGCCGTGTTGGCGCTGGTGGGCGGCACGTTGTCGCCGTGCAGGATAGAGCGCATGGAGCCGTCGGCGTCAAAGGAGCCGGCAGACCAGTTGACGTACCACATCTGGACGTCGTTTTCCTCCTCAGGCATGTAGATCATTTCGCTGAGGGTGGTGGGCTCCATGGGAACCACCTCAACCTGAATGCCGATCTGGCCCAACTGCTGGGCAATGAACTGCATACCGGTCTGCTCAATGGTCATGTTGTCGCCCCACAGGGTGAGAGAGAAGCCATCGGGATAACCGGCCTCGGTCATCAGCTCCTTGGCCTTTTCCAGGTCGTAGGTATAGGGCGTCTGCTCGGCATAATAGGATACCGTGGAGGGGAAGCAGGAGAGAACCTCCTCACAGTAGCCGTTGAAGACCACCTGAGCATAGGCTTCCTTGTCGATGGCGTAGTTCATGGCCTGACGGACCCGCTTGTCGGACAGCTCCGGCACCGTGGTGTTCAGGGTCACATAGCGGATGATGTTGGAAGGCGTGGTCTCCACCACAATGCCGTCCTGGCCGTTCATGTCCTGGGCCTGAATGACGGGCATGGGATGGATAAAGTCGGCCTCACCGGTCTGCAGCATGGCAATCCGGCTGCCGTCCTCGGGAACAGCACGGAAGGTCAGGCTGTCCACGGTGGCCTTGGTGCCCCAGTACTCGGTGTTGGGAACGACGGTCACATGGTCGCCTTCCACATGCTCCTTGAACACATACTGGCCGGTACCGGCGCTCTCCTTGTTCAGATCCACACCGTTCGCCAGAGCGGTGGGGCTGATGATGTCAAACTGGGTGAAACGGTTGAGGAAAGAGGAATCGGGGGTCAGCAGCTTGACGGCCACGGTGTAGTCGTCCACCTTGGTCACAGACTCCCACTTCTTGACGTTGCTGTTCTGACGCAGGGTGGTATCCGCCAGGCAGCGCTCGTAGTTGGCAATCACCGCGTCGGCGTTGAAGTCGGTGCCGTCGCTGAACTTGACGCCCTGGCGCAGGGTGAAGGTATAGGTCAGATTGTCATCCTCTGCCTTGAAGCTTTCGGCCAGATGCGGTACGATGTTCTGATTCTCGTCAAATTTAATCAGGCTTTCGTACATGGTGTTGCTGATCGAGATGGAGAGTGTATCCGTGGTATTGTGGGGATCCAGACTCTGAACGTCGGTATTGAACGCAATCACCAGGTCATTGTCGGCAGCAGTTGCAGTGCTCTGCGCAGTGTCCGTATTGGCCGTGGTGTCCGTGTTGGTGGTGTCGGTGGCAGTTTTGCTGCCGCAGCCGGCAGCGGACATGGCCATAACCGCAGCCAGCACAAGAGCGGGAATCCTTTTGTTCATGATGTAAAGCCCTCACTTTCTAGTACATCTGCGAATTATGTGTCGGGGTATCCTCAGTTAGTTTGTACCTGCTCCGAACATAATTCAATTTACTTTATTGAATTTATCACGATATTTGACAAATGTCAACACTGGGTTTTCAAGTGTTTTTTCTTTTTTTCACAAAAACTTACCGAATATGATTGAATATTTTTTCACAACATGGTATAGTATATTCGGAGCTAGAACAAACTGTCGCTCTGCCCTGCAGGCGGCTGTGTGTAAATAAGGGGAGCATATGGAAAAGAACGATACCAATGCCGCGCTGCGCGCCCATAGCCGACAATCCATTTTACAGCTGATTCAACAGAACGGCACCATTTCCAGGGCCGAACTGGCCCGCCGTCTGGAGCTGAGCCGTTCCACCGTTTCCGAAAATATCGCGCCTCTGCTCCAGTGCGGTGTCTTGCAGGAGGTTGGCACCGCCCATGCCCAGCGGGTTGGCGGCCGCAGACCCGTACTGCTGCAAATCCAAGGAGAATATTGCTATTTTGTTGCCGCAGAGTTGGGCCTGGAGCAGCCCATTTTTGCTCTGAGCGATCTCAATGGATGCCAGCTGTACCGGCAGGTCCTCACCGTCCGCGACAGCGCGCCCTATGCGGAACGGCTGCAACAGTGCATTGCCGCTATTTCCACGCTTCTGCGTCAAGGCAATGTGCCGTCGGGCCATCTGGCCATGATTGCCCTCTCCTCTCCCGGTGCGTTCAGCGGTTCCGACGAACAATTCCTCTTGAATCCGGAGTTTGAAAACTGGGATGTCCGCCGTCTGATTGACGATTTGGAGCGCCACTTCCAGACCCATGTCCTGTGGGCCAACGACATCAATGCGGCCACCGTGGGAGAATATCACCAGGGCGCCGGACAGCGCGTATCCAACCTGTTGTTTATGGGCTGTGGTATGGGCATCGGTATGGGTATGATTTTGGACGGCAATCTCTATACCGGCAGTCGCGGCAGCGCCGGCGAAATTGCCCGCGTTCGCGTAGGCCGGCTCAATACGCCCCTGCGCACTCAGGTGGAAATTCCCTCGCTGATGGACCGCATCCGGATGGAGGCTCCCCCTGCCACCCGCGCCGCCTTCCGCACGCCCATGGAAAACTGGGAGTTTCAGCAGGTGGTCCAGTTGTGGCGCAATGGGGACCCGTTTCTGTACGCCCTGGTGGAGGACATTGGCCGGGCGTTGGGCGAGATTTTGATTACCGCCCTGTCGCTGCTCAACTGTGAGCGCGTCGTCTTCGGCGGAGATTACCTGGTCTTTGAGTCCCAGCTGCTTCCCCTGCTTAATCAGGCGGTGCAGCGGGAAGCCTTCGACCCGGTGGAGGTGGTCTCCTCCTCTCTGCGGCAGGAGGCCGGTCTCTATGGACTGATTTCCATGGCGGTGGAACAGCAGCTTCAGCACATAGCCATGGAGCGGTAAATTCGTGCATTCGTGCAGTTCTGTGGCCGGACTTTGGCCGGTCACAACAGGCAAGATTGATTTATAGTAGGTGATGAAACAATGAGTAAGGTAATTTTGGAAGTCTGCTGCGGCAGCGCCGATGATGTCATTCAGGCTCATAAGGCAGGCGCACACCGTGTGGAATTGAACAGCAATCTGTTTCACGGCGGTCTGACCCCCACCATTGGTGAGCTTTTGGTGGCCAAGCGGGAGACCAATATGAAGATTATGACCATGGTACGTCCTCGGGAAGGCGGTTTTTGCTATACCGACGCCGAGTTTGCCACGGCCATCGAAGATGCCAAGCTGCTGCTGGCCAACGGCACCGATGGTTTGGTCTTCGGCTTCCTGCACCAGGGCGGTACCCTGGACCGGGAGCGCACCAAAATCCTGGCCCAGATGGCCCAGGATGCCGGT
>ERZ1643251.3640-NODE-3640-length-14074-cov-33.628504_pt1 | contig 14074 bp, 17 predicted proteins | sample MGYA00579261_ERZ1643251 | MGnify/ENA primary metagenome ERZ1643251 (study PRJEB29033, sample SAMEA4952267) | chicken gut metagenome | biome: Broiler Chicken; feature: Gastrointestinal Tract; material: Caecum | place: Ireland | collected 2018 | study: Broiler... | reverse complement strand
ATTTGAACTTTACCATAGTCCCTTAACTCCGTTATTCCTCTTACTTTTTGCATTTGAACCTCCCTAACAATATTTTATCACGAATACTTATTCAAAAATATTCCTTTACAAAGGTATAATTATAATGTATCATATATACAAGGAGGGTTACTATGACAAATATTGATATAGGAAAAGAAATTGCAGAAAGATTAATAAATTTTGATAACGTTAATAATGAAAACTATTACCCATTACTTGATAGATTTATAAATGAATATAATATTACTGATATGAAAGAACAAAATAAAATTATTATGGCTGTTGTTCACGAGTTAACTATACGAGGATATGATATTATATCAACTGAACCATTTAAACTTAAAAATTTAAAAGACTAGGACTATTTAATTGTAGCTCCTAGTTTTTTTATTACCTTCTTCTCTATTCTTGAAATATATGATTGAGATATTCCTAAAAGATCTGCTACTTCTTTTTGAGTAAGTTCTTCTTTACCATTAAGTCCATATCTAAGTTCAATTATTTCTCTATCTCGATCATTTAATTTATCTATTTCTGACTTTAATAATTCCTTATTTGTTTCATCTTCAAGTCCTTTAGTTACTATATCAGAATCAGTTCCAAGCACATCTTCTAGATGTAACTCATTACCCTCTGCATCAAAACTTAAACTATCTTCAAAACTAACTTCACTTCTTCTCCTTTTTGTTTTTCGTAAGTACATTAAAATTTCATTATCAATACATCTTGATGCATAAGTTGCAAGTTTTATATTCTTATCAAGCTTATAAGTATTTACTCCTTTAATTAAACCAATAGTTCCAATAGATACTAAATCTTCTAGATCAATATTAGTGTTTTCATATTTCTTTGCTAAAAATACAACAAGTCTTAAATTATGTTCAATTAATTTATTTCTAGCAAACTCATCCCCATTTAAAGATAATTCAACATATTTTACTTCTTCTTCTTTACTTAATGGTTCTGGTAATATATCACTACTTCCTACATAAAATATATAATTTACTTTTAAAAATAACTTCTTTATTAATTCTATTATCTTTCGCATTCTATCCCTCTTTCTAATAATTTACTATGAAGTATACAATCAATACCATCTATCTTTATTTCTTCATTAGATATACCTATTAAATAATTATATTTATATCCAATATTATCTATATATATTTTATCTGGTATAATACACCTTAATAGTCCATGATTATTTAAAGTATCATAAGGTACTAACAAAACATTAGTATCTAAATAATTTATATCTAATACTTTACTATTTACAAGGATTATTGGTCTATGTTTATATGGATCTTTTAATTTATTTCCTGTATCTAAATATCCTGTCATGCTTTTTTTAGTTCCATCTTTTAAATAAATATCAATATTATAATAATTAGAATAATTATTTTTTAAACTTTTTGATTCCTTAATGTATAAATATATTACTATTGGAGTAACTACTAATAATATTAAATAATTTAAAGTCATATTGTTATGATAAAATATCATTCCTTCATTGTTATAACATAACTCTAAATTTAGCATATATAAAGTACCTCCTAGAAAGATACTGGAAATATACAAATATATCATATTTTTTATAGTATAACCTATATTTCTAAATCCAAATGAAGTAACTACTATTAATAATGAAGTAATTAATTTTATAAGTATTAATACTATTCTATTATTACCTAGGAATAATGCTAATATTGATACACCCCCAATAAGAGCTCCTTTAATAATTCTCTTAATATTAGTTTTTCTTCTTAAAATAAGAGCTACAGATAATATTAATATTAAGTCTATTAAGAAATTAAGTAATATTACTACATCTATGTATACTTCCATATAATCACCAAAATAAGTATAAAAAAAATATGACAAATATTATGTCATATTATGTATTATATTTGAAAATTATCTTCTAATGAGAATACTACATTTTCTTCAATCCAATTTTTTCTTGGTTCAACAGAGTCCCCCATTAAAACATTTACTCTTTTTTCTGCTAAAGCAACATCAGTTATATTTATTTTTATTAAACTTCTATTTTCAGGATCCATTGTTGTTTCCCAAAGTTGTTCAGCATTCATTTCTCCTAGTCCTTTATATCTTTGAATTTTATAATTAGTTTTACCTTTAGTTAGGTCTCTTAGTTCTTCATCACTCCATGCATATTTATCTTTACCATTTACTGTTACTTTATATAAAGGAGGATATGCAATATATAAGTGTCCTTCTTCAATTAAAGGTTTCATATAACGATAGAAGAAAGTTAAAAGTAAACATTGAATATGAGCACCATCTACATCAGCATCGGTCATAATTATTACTTTACCGTAATTTATATCTTTAGGTTGAAAATCATTTCCAACACCTGCCCCTATTGTATGAATTAATGTATTTATTTCTTCGTTTTTAAATATATCTTCTATTTTAGCTTTTTCAGTATTAATTACTTTACCTCTAAGCGGAAGAACTGCTTGTGTTTTTCTATCTCTTCCTTGTTTTGCAGAACCACCTGCTGAATCTCCTTCGACTATAAATAATTCCCTAGCCATTTTATCTTTAGTTTGAGCAGGAGTTAATTTACCGCTTAATATTTTTTCTAATTTTTTATTATCTTTTCCTTTTCTTGTTTCTTCTCTTGCTTTTCTAGCAGCTTCTCTTGCTTCTTTTCCTTTTAAAGCTTTAGAAACTATTTTTGTAGCAATTTGTTTATTTTCTTCTAAAAAGAATTTTAATTTTTCGGTTGTAACAGATTCTACAATACTTCTTGCTATTGGTGTTCCTAATTTTGATTTTGTTTGTCCTTCAAATTGTAATAAATCTTCAGGTATTTGAACACTTATAATAGCAGTAAGCCCTTCTCTTACATCTGATCCTTCAAAACTTTTATCTTTATTTTTTATAAAACCATTTTCTCTAGCATAATCGTTTAATACTTTAGTAAGTGCTGTTTTAAATCCAACTTCATGACTACCACCATCTGCAGTTTTAACGTTATTAACAAATGATACTATATTTTCAGAATAACTATCAGTATATTGCATTGCTACTGATACATTAATTTTATCTTTTGTATTATCAAAACATAATACTTTATGAATAGATGTTTTTCCTTCATTTAAATATTCACAAAATGCTTCTAGCCCATTTTCGTATAAATATTTTTCACTACGTCCCCCTATTTCATCAATTATTTCAATAGTAAGACCATTTACAAGAAAAGCACATTCTTGCATTCTTTCACATATTGTTGAATAATTAAATACAGTTACAGGAAATATTTCTGGATCTGGCTTAAATCTAACAGTAGTACCTGTTTTATTTGTAGTTCCAATCTTCTTTAATGGAACTACTACTTTACCACCATTTTCAAATTTTATATAATATTCGCCACCATCTCTTCTAGTTGTTACCTCCATAACACTACTAAGAGCATTTACTACCGATGCACCAACTCCATGAAGACCTCCCGAAACTTTATATCCACCTTCAGAAAATTTTCCTCCAGCATGAAGTACTGTGTATATTACTTCGGGGGTTGATTTCCCTGAAGCATGCATACCTGTTGGAAGTCCACGTCCAAAGTCAGTTACACTAATGCTCCCATCTTTATGCATAACTATCTTTAAATGATTACCATATCCATTTAATGCTTCATCTACTCCATTATCTACTATTTCCCATACTAGATGATGTAATCCTCTTTTATCAGTTGATCCTATATACATACCGGGTCTTTTTCTTACTGCTTCTAACCCTTCTAATATCTTTATTGAACTTTCATCATATTTTGCTGCCATCTTTATCAACTCTCTCCTAAAGTATTTTAACATAAAAAAAAATAACAAGCAACCTCCTTGTCATTTTTTTTACAATACTCTACGTACTGTAATTACAGGCATTATATTATAATCAGTAACAACAATTCCAACGTTAGAATTTAAAGCATGTACTACCTGATTATTACCAATATATAATGCTGCATGGGATATTTGTCCATCATAACCATATAAAACTAAATCTCCAATTTGCCTATTACTAGGATTAACATATACTCCAACATCACCTTGTGAATATGATGATCGTGGTAAACTTATGCCAAAATTTGCAAACACAAGTGAAGTAAAACCTGAGCAATCCGTTCCATTCGTTAAACTGTTTCCGCCATAAACATAAGGATTACCTACAAATTGTAGAGCATAATTAACTATTTGATTGGCTAGTTCTATATTAGTACTAGTACCCACGCTATCTTCAGCATAATAAGTAACATTATTTTTTTTAGCTTCTTCTATGGCTTTTTGTTTAGCCTCTTCTGCAGCTTTTTTAGCAGCTTCTTCTTGCTCTATTTTAGCTACTTGGCCTGTTTTTATATCATTTGCAACATTGGTAGCAACACTTTCGGTATTTGCCTTTTGAAATTTACTAGCATAAGCTACTAATACTTTTGTTTCTTCATCATTAGCACTTACTCTAGCATAATCAACATTTAATATTACAAATGACATTAATAACATTACTATCATCTGAGTTTTAAACTTTGTTTTCACTTCTATTCTACCTCTCCTTTATTAAGGGACAGGCTATATTGTAACATAATTATAAAATGTTGTCAAATTTTAATTTTATATTTATTAGTAACATATAAATTACTAATATTTAAAAAATATATAATACAATGGAAATAAAAAATAGCTATTAAAGTACTTATAACACTAAATATATTTTATATTATTTGAAACGATTAAATTTGGAATTCTTTTAATAACTAGACTTTTTTTCAATTTCGTTTTATCCTCATTATCCCCTACAGAATCTTCTTTTTCTTCTTCTAGAAACATATTTGTTAGACCATAATCTTCTAAAAACAAAGTATTAAATTTACCTGTAATTTCTATCTCTCTTTTTTCATCATCAGTCAAACTTCCTCTGCTTGTTAATTCTACTAATTTCTTTTCATAATCTGCTATCTGTTTTTTATTCTGAGACACCAAATATGCATAATCATAGCCTTCCAAAAAACATTTTCTACGAATTTGTGATTCATCCAAATCATATAAATATTTTAAACATTCTTTTATTCTTGATATTTCTGCTTCTATTAATGTTTTGCTTTCAACTGTTCGAAACAAAGAAATATTCCCCATATTCTTAGATTTATAATCATTAGGAACTATAACTTTAGATTCTACACAACTATATTCAAACAACCTAATACTATTTTCTGTATTACCAATATTAATAGACACGCTTAATCCTTTATTTCCTTCATCATTACCAAATATATTAAAAGAATAAGCACTAGTATTAAATATATTTAAAGCTCTATTATAAATATTATAAATTGCTATTTTTCTATATAATTCTAATTCAGATAAAGCCAGTCTTTCTTCTTCACCTATATAATCTTTAATAACTGAAAATTCTAACTCAATTAAATAACTTAAGTATTCAATAATACTACTATTTAATATTCCTTTATATTTTTTTAAAAATTCAATCAATTCTTCTTTTGTACTTATAAAATTGTTTTTATCATGATATAAATCTATCTTTCTTACCAAAGCCATTACCTCCCTTGCACCAATATAGTAACATATCATAACAACTTTTTCAATCGTTTTATTTTTAATTTATGATATTTAAAGTTCTTCCAAACAACATAATTATGTTTTTTATAAATTTTATCACTAAACTATTATTATGTATTTCTTTCTTTACTAACAAAAAAAGCAACTTTATGTTGCTTTAAATTGTTAAAAACTTTACAAAACTATTTCTACATATTTATTTTCTTCATATCATTAATAACTTCTTTAAACAATTTAATAGTATCTAGATAAGTTATTAGAAATAAAGCATCTTTATAAGGATAAAAACCAAGTGAAGCTATCTCTTTTTCTTGTCTCTGTAATATACCTTCTTCTTTTTCCGCTAAAAAATAAACCACTTCTTTTAACACATCTTGTTTAACAAAATAAGTTTGAGTATATCTATATCCTTTTATTATTTTTACTTTTAAACCAGTCTCTTCAAATGTTTCTCTTAGTGCACATTGTTCTTCTGTTTCACCATCTTCAATATGTCCTTTTGGAAATGCAATATGGCCATCATTGTGCTTAACAAGTAATACTTCTCCATTATTAATAACTATACAACCACAACTTTTTTCTTTTTTCATTGCTACACCTCTCAAAACTTATTTCATTTTTAAACTAAAGCTTTGTACTATTAGCTTTATTTAGTTTTCATTAGCTGAATTTCTTTCGGCGAATATGTAATAATTGATCACTATAAAACATTTTAATTATTTCTTGAATCGAAACCGTATTTATTTTTTCATCTTTTTTTGTTTTTGAAAAATATCCTACATAACATATTAATTTTTTAGAACCGCCAGCTTTAATATATTCTTTAATAAAATTTTCTAAACCTGGATCAGAATAATCAATACCATACATCATTGGAATATCTATATTTCTATTAAATTCTTTTGCAAATATAAAAGCTCTACGAGGTCCTATTCTTTTTCCACCTCTTTCAATTATTCTATACATAACACAATTCAGCATTTCTTCTAGATAATAATTCCATTTTTCAACTTTCTTTATACTTTCTTCTAATTGGTTCCCTTTTGGCAGTACAACACCTTTTTGATTTAGTAGATTTAAAACATCTTTAATATGCTTACCAACTAGTTCTTTATCATTTACACTAAAATTAGTATATACCTCAAATCCTTCTGATTTTTGTACAAATCCCTCTGAAGTTAAATATAATCTAGCGCCTCTTCCTCGCTCTACATAAACTAAATTATTAAATTTAGGTTTTACAAAAATATATCTTTCATCCCATGGTAACGATTTAATAAATACTTCAGCATTATAAAACTTTGCCCAATCTAATTCTTTTACATCAGAATCTATATCCACTACTTCATTTATATACAAATTATGCCTAAACATTACATCATTTATTGAAATTCCTTCTTGATTAGAGCCAGACATTAATCTATTAACTTCATAATTAGGATATCTAAGCTCATACCAAACTGCCATTTTTTCAATAAAATTTCTTAATCTATTAGGTTCATAAAATTTTCCAATATCAGTATAATTATCTTTGACAAGGTTTTCATAATACCAATCAATAAATTTATCTACTTTGTCGTCTAAGCTAATATTCTCTTTTAATTCCATACAAAATCCTCCTTTATTAATTATTATAACATATACTTTTCTACAGTTGTAATTTTTATTTAGGAAATTCTCTTTAAATATGTTTAATTTACTTTTTAATACAAAAAACAAATTAAACAACAATAATAAATACCATGAAATCTAATTCAGTAACAATATATATTCACATTCAAACAAATTATACTTACAATTTATTTAATAAAAGAAAAAAAGCATCAATATTTTCAAATAAATAAGTCACTTTAAAAATTAATTATCGTTTATTAAGAAAAAATATATTCGTCAATACTTGTAATTATATTGAAAATGACTAAGAAAAACGTCCGTTTTTCAATATAATTACATTAGAATATATTTATCTAATTATTTTTGATTCTAATAAATCTTTAGTTTTATAATCATAATAATTCATAGTTAAATGCCAATCAGGATTTTCATTCATTCCTTGAATTGCCATTGCGTATAACATTGATCTTAATTCTTGCATAGAATCTTTCTGTTGATTTTCTTTTTTTTCAGAAGTGATAATAATTCTTTTAAAACATATGAATTAAAACAAATATTATTTGGATCAATATGATCTTGTAAAACAAATTGTTTTAAATTTATAATTCTATTATTAAAAGAAGGATCAACTTGAGGTAAAACTGCTAATAAATGTCCCATTCTAAAAACATAATTATAATGCTCTGTCATCATTTGCATATAATCTTTGTTGCTATCATCTTTTAAAGATGAATTAAAGTATTAACTCAATGGACTACTATTTCCTCCATAATTAACAATATAACTTGGATTTCCTTTAATCCACTCTAATACACTTTTTTCAAATGCTTTTATGCAATTATTACATATTTATTTAATATTATAAACTTCCATTAATTTTTTTAATACCATATTTACACAATCTTCAAATATTTTATCTAATTCGTTTTTACTAAATAATTTATAATTATATTGAAATATTAATTCATTAAATTTTAATTTATTTAATCTACTAAATCCGTTATTTAAATAATTTATTCTATAATCAACCAATTCATCAGTTAAAAATTTGTTTTTTAAATATCTAATATTATTTTTAATTACTATACTATCCTTCGGTAATTCAACTTTATTATCTTTAAATAAATATTTAACGTACAATTCAAAATCTTTATGCCTATACTTCCTGTATCATCTTTTTTAGCTTCTATATCAATATTTAAAAATTTTTCATTTTTTAACTTAATACAAATTATATTATTTTTAGAATTTTGCATCCGCTTATTAGAATATATTTTATTATTATTAAAATTATCAATAAGTAAACAACAAGAATACCATAACATTAAGCGATTAGATAAATTTTTTATGACCTTTCAAGAATAAATCTTTGTCTAAATTTAATTTGTTATTAATTAGTTTAGCAATTGCTAAATAAATGAATAAACTAACTAAGTATTATTAAATCAATCAATATTAAATTTTTCTTTCATCATTTGAAATATTTTTAATCTTTCTTCTTTTGTAAAAAAATCTTTTTGACTCTTGAAATTTGATAATGCCCACTTCCAAAAATTATAACCAAAATATTTATCTTTATAAACTTTATTAAACAAAACTAATAAACTAATTCATTTCTATATCTAGGTATTAAATGAAAATGTGGTTTTTCATTATCTCTGTATGCATTATTCGTCAAACATGCAAAGTTAAACGTTGGTGAATTAAATACTTTTTTTGAAACTTTCTCTAATTCTTTTTCAATTTTTCCCAATTCAATCCATTCATCATTGGTTAAATAACTTAAAGATTCTTTTGATGATGAAATTATACAATCTCATATAAATTCTTGACACCAATCTACAAAGACAACATTCCAATATTTTCTTTTATATAATTTCATAATTACTATAATCCCAACTAAACTTCTATATCTTCTATACAATTAGATCACTCAACATTAATTTTTCCTATATTTCCAAATCAAAATTTCAAATATGCACAATTATTATAAATGAAAAGTATGCTAGCAAAATTACCAATACTATATTATAAAAGTTTATAATTATATTTATAATTTTTTTGTATTAGAAGAGTTAATTAAACTATTAATATTTTGAATAAGTTCTGATACCCACTAATACTATTGAGAATTTTCTTCTAAATCACAAAATTTTACTTCTTCTTTTGTTTTACTTAATCTAATCCATGACTTATGTGGTGTCTTATCGTTTTCTGCAAGTCCATCAATGTTAAGAAATCCTTCATTATTTTTAAAACTTATTACATTTTGATCAAAAGAAAGTTGCTTTCCTTTATATAAAACCCCTTCTAATTCTGTGATAATTATCAAGTCTCCTCCGCCTATATCACCATCATAAGCCAAATATAGGCTTTCTAAAGAATCCCTTGTTTTTTTTACTAAATCTAATTTATTATTCATAATTTTTCCCTCATACAATCAATACCAAGAACTTAATTCTCTAAATTGATTTTTATATAAATCCCTTTCTTTACTTCATTATTAATTTATCTATTTTCTATTTAGCTCAACATATATTTATAGTAAATATAAAATATATAGAAATAAAAACAAGCATAACTTTTCAACATAACAATATAGAAAGATTTTTTGCACTCGTTAAAATACATAATAATTATAATATATATTTCAAATTTACCCAATAATATTAATTTATAAGCTAATAGAATAAAATTAAAAATTATTTTATCACAAATATTCAAATGATACACGTGTTTAAATAACTTTTTAAATAAAAAGCTAACATTTCTGTTAGCTAATTCTAAACTCGAATTTCAAATTCAAGCAATTATCAATTGGTGCACGTGAAGGGACTTGAACCCCCACGAAGAAAACTTCTGCAGATTTTGAGTCTGCCGCGTCTACCATTCCGCCACACGTGCATGTATAAATTATATCACATTATTTTAAGTTTGTGATATAAAAATTTAAAAAAAAGAAAAAAACTTTTATTTTGTTTCTTTCTTTTTCTTCATCCAATCTTTACCATCAACGATTCTTGCACATAGCATAGAAGATGATGCATCTCCTACTACGTTTAACATAGTAGCAGGTGGATCAATGATTGCAGCAATTATTGTAAGAATAGGAAGAGCTCCCATTGGATAACCCATCATTGAAATAATTAATGTTTCTGATATAGTTCCTCCACCAATTGGTACTGCAGTTATTAATAAATTGGCAATTAATGCTACTATTAATACTTTACCTATTCCACCAAATCCACTAACATCTGTTCCAAATAAACATACTAAGAACATTATTTTAAATACACTACCTATAATTGAACCATCTTTATGAAAGCTAGTTCCTAAAGGTATTATAGTTTCTGCTATGTCATCAGATACTCCTATTTTCTTTGAAGTCTCAACATTAACAGGAATACATGCTGCTGATGAACATGTTGCTAAAGATGTAACTGTTGAAGGAATTGCATTTTTCCAAAAAGCTTTTACTCCTTCTTTTCTTCCTGCTATGTAAGCATACACTGTATACATTATAAAATAGAATAAAACTGCTACTACTGTATACAATACAAACGTTTTTAAATATCCTACAGCAATTGTTGCTCCAAAAGTACCTACTAAAGCTGCAAAATAACAACCAAGTCCTATCGGTGCATAATACATTATAATGTTTACAAATTTAAGTACTACTTCATTAGCAGATATTAATACCTTTAATAATGGTTCTGCCTTTTCTTTAGCCATACGCATAGCTACTCCAAACATTATTGAAAAAATAACGATTGCAATAACATTATCTTTAGATAACAATTTTGAAAAATCGTTAACACTTACCGCTTCTACTGTTCTTCCAAGTAAATTTAATTCAATATCTTTTACTTCTTGATTAGAATCTAATACTAATGATTCTTTTATTGCTTCTCCGTCAGCAGTATCTACTAAGTCAATATAATAAGTACTTACAAACCCTATTATAACAGCAATTAAAGAAGTAAAAACAAAAACCCCCACTATTGTTCTCATAATTTTACCTAATCTCTTAGGTTCCTTCATCTTAGCTATTGAAGTTGAAATAGTTAAAAATATAAGTGGAACTACTATCACTAAAAGTAAATTTAAAAATAAATCTCCTAAAGGACTTACCACTTTTGCATCTTCTTTGAATACAATACCTGCTATTGCACCAATAATTATAGATGCTAATAAAATAATTGTTGATTTATAATTTTTCCAAAACTTCTTCACAAAATTTCCTCCTCTTTACTACATTATAGTATTATTAAGACAAATTTACCACATACATAAATCCACAGTAGTATTATTTATTCCACACAAAACGCCCGTATTGTGATATAATATTAACAGGAGGAACACTTATGAATAAAAAATATATAAAAATGAATGATAACAATAGTCATCTATCAATTGGTAATCTTTGTCGAATAATTAAAGAAAATTCTTTAAACAAATCATACGCCGGTCAATCAGAAATATTTACCACTATATTTGATATTGATAATGTTAATGATTCAACAATTAATAATTATTGTATTGGATGCCGTTCAATTGGAAGTGACTTTAAAGAAATATTTTTTAATTTTAAAGATAAATATACTAAAAACAAATTATTTATGTTAGATATAATTCTAAATCTACTATCATTAATTGATGGATATATTTATACAGAAGAATATAAAAACGTTGAATTTATTAATAATAATGATAATTTAAAAACTATTTGTAATAAACTATATAACATTGCCAAAAATGATACAACAATAAATAATAATTTTACAAACAAAATTTATTCTTATTTAACAAACAATAATTTATATGAATGTATATGTGAAATTTTATTTTATATAGTACTTGAAAAAAAACAACCAATATATATAGATAATTTAGTAAAAGAAACAATTGAAAACATTTTAAATAACACAAATATCTCTATAAATGACTTAGAAAATTTTCTAACACTTCAATTTAATGATGGGACTAACTATAGTTATTCTATAAAAAAACTAGCTAAGAGTAATAACCCATACGCTTGTTTTGAATTAGGGTTAATGGAGTATAATGGTGAAATAGCAGGTTATCCACGTTATAACAAAAGTTATGAATATTTAAAAATAGCGTCTAATTATAACCATCCAAGAGCTAATTACTTAATTGCTAAAATGTTATTAAAAGGATATATTGGAAATAATGAAAAAAAAGATTTAGACTTAGCTTGGTCTTATCTAAAAAGTGCAGAAAAGTTAGGCAGTATTGCAGCTTTAAACGCTATTGGCTTAATTTATTTAAAAGAAAATAAAATAGAACAAGCTATAAAGTATTTTAATAAAGCTACTGAACATAATTATGTTTATAGTTATAATAATTTAGGAAAAATATTTGAAAACAAAAAAGAATATAATAAAGCTTTTGATTTTTATTTAAAAAGCGCTGACTTAGAAGAAAGTTGGGCATGTAATAAAGTTGGAGAATATTATAGATTAGGAATAGGAACTAATATTAATATGAAAAAAGCTTTTTACTATTATAATTTATCATTAGATGTACCAATAAAATTAATTAATTATTGGTGTCATTATAACTTAGCCAAATATTTTTATTTGAATGGAAATTATGAGGCAAATATTGAAAAAGATGAAGAAAAAGCTATTACTTTATTCAAAAAAGCATCTGACAATAATATTTTTGAGGCTACTTTAGAATTAATTTATTACTATACCCAAAAATATATATCTACAAAAAATGAAACTTATTTAAATAATTTAAATGATTATATAGCGAAAATAAGTACTCATCAAAAATACAATTCGCAATATAAGAAAGAAATAGAAAAACAATTATTAAGCATTAAAAACAAAGAAAAAATTAATGTAAATTTATTAAATAACTAATAATAAAAAGTTGATATAAGATTTTATCTTTTATCAACTTTTATTAAATTATTATATACTTCTTCTAAAGCTCTTCCTATATTACTGCTACTTTTATAATCTTTTTCATTCATTTGATAATAACCAGTTTTAGTCATTTGTTTGCTTCGATCTGAAGCAATATATACAAGTTCATACTTAGAATCAACTATATTTAAAATTTTATCAATTGATGGATAAATCACTTTATCAACTCCCTCTCCTATTATAACAATACTACACCATTATTTATTTATCAATATATTTGACAAAAACTATACACTAATTTCAAAAAAATCATTTATTACATTAATAATATTTTGATATTCTTCTTTATCTAAAGAAGAAGTATCTAATAATCCTCCCTTTTTCTTGGCGTAACGATAATCAACAAATGACGTAACTATATTTAATAGTAATACTCCATCTGTTTCCAGAAGTCTTAATGCTTTATTTATTCCTTCTTTAGAATCAGAATCAGCCAATATATCTAATATTCTAAGTTCACTTTCTCCAATAGAATGATTTATATATTCATCATTATAATCATACACAAATCTAACATTAGAAATGCCTGACATAAATTCTAATTTAACAACATGTTCTAATAAGGCTTGTTTAATTTTTTCTACACCAATTTCCTTAATTAATTTTCTAGATTCTAATTCATCAGAAAAAGAAGAAATATCATTATTACTTATAAATTTTACTATGGCACCTATTAATTGTTCCTTATTATACTTTAAAAATGTCGGTAAAAATCCTCTATCAATTTTATTCATAGTACGAATATCCATAAACACCAACTCCTAGTATAATAATTATATCAAACTAATAAAAAAAAAGAAATATAATTTTAAATTATTTCTTTTTTATTGTTAATTTTAATTTGGATGTCCGTTTTAACCAAAATAACGGATTTAAGTCTGA
>ERZ1643251.3637-NODE-3637-length-14091-cov-5.740382_pt1 | contig 14091 bp, 12 predicted proteins | sample MGYA00579261_ERZ1643251 | MGnify/ENA primary metagenome ERZ1643251 (study PRJEB29033, sample SAMEA4952267) | chicken gut metagenome | biome: Broiler Chicken; feature: Gastrointestinal Tract; material: Caecum | place: Ireland | collected 2018 | study: Broiler... | reverse complement strand
TAACGTTTTCATAAATTTTTTTAAATAAATGATGTTCATGAGAATTCCTCCTGTTATACTATATGTTTTATATATTTTAAAAAGAAGTAAAAATTTCTTGTATAAAAAGAAAAAGGTTGTTCAATATTTAATAGGTGATGGATATGTACGGGATCATGTTTTTTAAAACATTATTTCTATATTTCTTTATTATTTTAGTCTATCGAATTATGGGAAAGAAAGAAGTGGGAAAGTTAGGTATTGTCGATTTAATTGTTTCGATCTTAATTGCGGAACTAGCAGCGATGTCCATTGAACGACCAAATTCATCGATTTTAGTTTCGGTTATTCCGATTCTTAGTTTTATATCTTTAAAAAATTCCAAGATTAGAAAGTTTATTGATGGTGATCCAACAGTCGTAATTAAAAATGGAAAGATCCAGTTTCACCGTATGACAAAATTACGATATAGTTTAGATGATTTAATGAGTCAATTACGAGAACAACAAATTAAAAGTATTGAAGAAGTTGATTATGCGGTATTAGAGAATAATGGGAAGTTATCAGTATTTCAACAATGTAAGGATTATCCACTTCCTCTTATTGTGGATGGTGTGATTGATCAATTAGTTTTAAAAGAATTAAACAAGGATGAACGATGGATTTCGCGTTTATTAGAAAAGAATCATGTTGCCTTAAACGATGTATTTTATGCATTTTATACAAAGAATAAAACTTATATTATTAAAAAAAGTGAGTTACAATAAAACTCACTTTTAAATTAGATGTTCAAATTTCGATTGTTTATATTCCTTTTTCAATGTTTTAGAAGGTAAAGATTGAGAAAGTTGTTCATTTTCTTTGAATGGAATTTCATGAAGGTATTTACGATTTAATCTTTTGGATTTTACATGAACGCCCATTTGAATATTCGTTGATGGATTTACATAATTTAAAACTAAATCATTGTTATCCGATAAATATAAACGATCCTTTTCATATTCCATTCTAAGTAGTAAATTAAGACAAGTATCTTTTAAACGATATAATTCATTAATTTTTCGTTGAAGTTTTAGGTGTTGATCTAATGTCTTTTGATAGTCTTTCATACTTTTGCCTGTCACTACCATAAAGAGACGAGGATAATATCTTGGGGGTCTTTTATTTCGAAAGAGACATTCTTCGAATTTTGTTGGTAGTGCATGTTGGTGATGAAGAGTTAAGTATTTGATGTATTTGTTTAACCAAAAGATAAATAGGGCAAGTGAATCACTTGTGTTTGTATTTAATTGAAGAAAAGATTGACAGAGATTTTCTTTTACAATCGGAACATGATGTTTCTTTTGTTCATGAGAAAGAAGAAGATTGATAAATCCGTGATCGTTCATGTCTTTAATTAATTTTGTTTGATATTTTAATAACACACGATCCATTGCGACACTTCCCACAGGAGTTTGTTTCATTTCATATAAAAAGACGTCGGAATCGAAAAAGTCTACGGAATCACATAAAGTACAATACTCTTTTGTTTCTTTTAGATATTGAGTAAATGAATTTACTTCCCAACCATTTTCACCATGGGTAATATTTTGAAAACAAGTCATCGTTAAGGCGTTTTGTTCTCTCTCTGTAAGATTAGGAAACTCTAGAAGTATCGATTGAACATATTTTCTACTAATAGGATAAAAGAAGTGTCTTGCGATATATTTGGTACCTTGTTTATAATTTCCATTGATTTGATTTAAGTTATTTTCAAATGGACAATAAGAAAGATGATATTTACGATTATAATAACGGTAAGATTCTTCTAAATATTTATATTCTTTTTTGATAAATTTTGAATGAGATGGATCCGCATGTTTTTGAGCAATTTCCATAATTTTTTCAAAGTCATTCATGACTTCATATATATTTTGTTCCATAGTGTTCACTCCTAATGTACTATTATATCACACATTTAAGTATTTTTTTACATATTTGTATTGATGGAAAGTTACATATAAAATATTCACACTACTGGCAATAATCAGTCCATACATTCCAATGTGAAGGGTGGAGAGAAAGAGGAGGAGGACCGTTCTTAAAATCATACCTTGTAAGGTACCTGCCATCGCTTCTTTTGCTTTTCCCATTGCTTGTAAGGCAGCGGTTAGTGGTGCTTGAACATAAAAAATAAGAAAGACAGGTGCGAGGACACGTAAATAAGTGACACCTTCGGTGGTGTTATAAATAAACTGTAAAGCAAATTCTGGTATTAATTCAAATAAAATGGTCATGGGAATTCCAATTAGTAAGGAAAAACCAATGGCTTGCTTAATTTTACCTTTCGCATACTTAAAATGTCCATGACTATAAGCTTTACTAATCGTGGGAATTAAAGCTTGTGAAATGGCCGTGGTAAAGAAAGAAGGCATTAATAAAATAGGCATAATATAACCATTTAAGATTCCATATTCGGTAACCATAAAATGATTGGAATAACCAATTCGTAGTAAAATAAAAGATAAAATAATGGGTTCAAAAAAGGCTCCAATATTTCCGATTAAACGACTTCCTGTCGCAGGTAAACTAATACTAAAAATATCTTTTATATTTTGTTTATTGGGAATAAAGTCTTGTTTGGATAATTTAAAGTGTTTGGGAAGAAAGAAGAAAAGAACGAGAATGGAAGAACATTCACTAAAAATATTGGATAGGATGATAAAAGCTACGGCGTATTCTAATCCAAATCCTAGAAAATAAGGAATTCCAATAGCTAGTACGACAAGACGTACTAAATCTTCGGTAATATTAGAAACAACGTGTGGAATCATTCTTTGTTTACCAAAAAAATATCCGCGAAGAATACTAGAAATACTGGTAAAAGGTAATACAAAAGCCATGGATAAGATTCCTAGATAAACACGTTCTTCATGTAATAAATGAGTGGCTAGGGTTTGACTAATTAAAAAAACAAAGACTAATAGAAAGGTATTAATGAGTAAAGCGATTGGAATGATAGAAAAAACTAAATTTTTATTATTCTTTTTTTCGGTCGCAACTAAAGTAGAAATGGCAATGGGAAAGCCTAATTGAGCAATCGCAATCAGTAACATAAACGTAGGCGAAATTAACATATAAAGACCAATTCCCTCTGTACCAATTGCTCGTGTCATGACAATTTTAATTACCATGCCAAGTAATTTAGTAATGCCGCCACCAATTAATAAAATAATCGTTGATTTCACAAAAGTACTTTTTCTTATCACGGATCTTCACCACTAAAACTATATGTTACAAGTTGATTATTATTTCAAATAAAGAGAAAAAGTGATACAATAACAGTAGGAGTGGTGAATCATGAAGAATAGTTGTAACGAGACCATCTATTCCTTCCTTCTTGCGGAACATGTTTTGTTTTTACAAAAGGAAAGTTTATTGACCAAATTATTGAACAAACAAATTGTGAGTTTTGATTCTTTGTTTTATCAGATAAAAGAAAGTTTTTTAGGTGAAAGGGTAGTTAATGAGCATTTTGGAGATTCAGAAGAATTAAAAAATATTCGAAAGTTACTATGTGAGAATCATAACTTTTTATCTTTTTGGAAGAAGGAAAATCATGATAGTTTTGAAAAATTTTATCACGCTCTTCTTTCTGTAATGAAACAAAGTACGCAGGATGTATATCCTATGATGGAAGAGTTAAACGTATGGTTAAAACAATTTGATTTTACAATAACAGAGGAATCAATTCCTTGTATAGAATGTGTGGGAAGAAAAAATATTCCGTTATATTCTCTCTTTCTCTTAGAAGAGCGAGGAATGGTTGGTATGGAAGAAGAAGGATTTTATTATATTTGTAATACACAAACAGAAGAAAGCAAAGGAATTCAGTGTACGAAAATAGATATCCCTGGTTGTATTCAAGAAATTTATACTTTATCCCAGTATGATCAAAAAGATAAAGTATTTGGTTATGAATGGATAGATGGAATAGAAAATAAAAATATGACATTTACTTTTTTAGGTACACCGGATCACATTTCACAATTTATCATTCAAGTTCAATCACCTGATTGGGATCTTTTATGTTATTTTGAAGAACATCGTAATCCTGTATTAACGGTTCATAAGGCTCCTCAAGATTGTACACAAACGTTAGATCCTCAACTTTTGTATCGCGATTTAGTAAAAGCAGTTGAGGACAATATCGATTTAACTACACCTATGGGTATTTTTTTACAACAACAATTAGATATTACACCTTATGTTAAAAAGAAAGTAGTATAGGGGGAAATAAATATGACTTATCAAAGTGTGACCGATTGGTTTATCGAATCTTTATTACTCATGAATGATTGTGTCTGTTATACGGACTGTAATAGTTTGGCAGTAGATTTTATTCAAAACGAAAATTATTCGTTTGATGAACTTTTTAAAATTTTACAATTAGATTTTGAAAAGTACTTAGAGTCAGATGTTGAAATTCATCTTCGTGCGCCTATTTTATACCAAGGGTTTGATTCCAAATTAAATTATTTAGAGAAACTAAAAGAAGAAAATAAAGAGGTGTCAACCTTACGCACGCGTTTTTTGAATCGTATTTCACAATGTGAAATACAAAATTCTCCTCTTTTTGGTCTCTTACAAGAATGGATGCCTCGTTTTAATTTCTCGATCTATTCCGAATATCTAGGAAAAAGTGAACTGATTGGGATAGAGAACGAGGAGGAATTACAAGCGAATTTACTTCCCATTTCAACACCGAACAATAACATGTTAAAAACTACTTCTTATGGGTATGTACTAGTTTTAGAGTCCGATTATGAAGAAAAAGAAAATTATGATTATTTAATGTTTACGCAGTGCGATTTACTTCAGGAGTTGTGCTTAAACTATATGGTTGGTCAATATAGGGATAAGGAAGGAAAATATTTTTGTCAATTTTATCGTAGTGATGAAAAAAATGATTTTCATTTATTCTTTAATTATCAAGGGCAAACACTTGAAAACATCTGTGTTTTTCTCGATGGGAAAGAAGATCGCTTTACAGCTAAGATTGATACGAATCACAGTATTAACAGTTTATATCAAAATAAACAGTTTCCAGATGGTCAAGCTATCAGTATAGATGTAGCTTTATCGTGGATTTACGAAAGTATTCGGAAGAATATTCCACAAGATTATCCAGTCTATGACGAAATTGAAAAATTTTTACCACTAATAAAAAATAACAAAGTAAAAAAGCAAACCCTTTCAAATTAACGAGAAAACTCTCGTTTTTTTCGTTTTTGCTTTCAAATTCTAGTATTTCTGGTATAATGGATATGTAGGTAACAAGGAGGGTAAATATGGAAATAGCTTTTCATTCTTTAGAAGAATTATATACACGCTTAAAACCAGCGTTACGAACGAAAAAAGAAGAAATGCGTCGCCATGGTTTTACCTATATCAAAGAAGAAGATATATGGAATTACTTTAAAGAAAAGAAATGGAAAACAGCTTATGGTTTACAACTTCATGAGATGGTAGATGATATCTTAAATTGTGAAGATGAATTCATTGAGGATTATGTTAAAGATAAGTTAAATTTAAAAAACCGCACTGTATATTTTGACAACGAAAGTAGGAGATGATTTGATGAAAAAGAAACGTAATAAAGTCATTCAAAGATTGTTTTTATGTGCGATTATGGTCGCAATCTTTGGATTTTTATTTGAACCATTATTTTCTAATTTAAATTTTGGACTTGATTTACAAGGGGGATTTGAAGTCCTTTATCAAGTAAAAGGAATTGATGGAAGTAAAGCAACCACAGAAGAAGTAAACGGAACATATAAAGTAATTCAAAAACGTATTGATGGGTTAGGTGTATCAGAACCAGAAATTACGGTTGAAGGAGACGATAAAATTCGTGTTGGTCTTGCCGGAGTAACGGATCCTGAAACGGCTCGTAATACCCTTGGTCGTGTAGCTAGTTTGACCTTCCGTGATACCGATGATGAATTACTTATGGATAGTACGGTACTACGTAGTGGTGGGGCAAAAGTAAGCCAAGATGCTAGTGGAAAACCTGCGGTTGCCTTAAGTGTTGCCGACAAAGATAAGTTTTATAAAGTAACAAAGCGTATTAGTGAAAGTAGTGATCATCGCATTGTTATTTGGTTAGACTTTGAAGAAGGTATAGATTCTTTTGATAGTGAAAGTGCATCTTGTGGAAACTTAGAATCTAGTCGTTGTTTATCTGCTGCGACTGTTTCTCAAGGATTTGCGGATGATGTTATTATTCAAGGAAACTTTACTGAGCAAGAAGCAGAAGAGTTAGTAAATTCACTAAATTCAGGAAGTTTACCAACACAGTTAACAGAAGTTTCATCGAAAACGGTTGCCGCTTCTTTTGGGGCAAATTCACTTGAAAAAACATTTGTTGCTGGAGTCGTTGGAATTGTTCTTATTATGGTTCTATTAATTGCGTTATATCGCTTTAGTGGATTAATCGCAAGTATTGGAATGGTCATTTATACTTTCTTTACCTTCTTAATATTCTGGCTATTTGGGGGTGTCCTTACATTACCAGGAATTGCGGCAGTAGTCATTGGTATTGGTATGGCTGTCGATGCGAATGTGATTAACTTTTCCCGTATTCGTGATGAATTGTGTAAAGGAACGAAATTAAAAATGGCTTATAAAGAAGGAAATAAAAACTCTTTTATGTCTATTTTTGATTCTAACTTTACGACATTAATTACGGCGGTTATTCTCTTTATCTTTGGAGAGAGTAGTGTACGTGGTTTCGCAACGATGTTAATTATTAGTATTATTACAACAATGTTAATTATGGTTGTATTTGTTCGTTGGTTACTACAAAAATTTGTCGATACTGGATATTTTGATGATAAATATAATTTATTTATCGGATGTAACAAAAAACAACTTGCTCGTGGTGAAAAAACACGTTATGAAAAACTTGATTTTATTAAAACTCGTAAATGGTATTATATTGCCAGTGTGATTCTTCTTGTGGTTGGAGTTGTTTCTCTAGCTACCCAAGGATTACAATTAGGAATTGATTTTAAAGGGGGAACTTCGATTACTCTAAGTGCAGGAAATCAAATGACGGAAAAAACCGTTACGAAAGATTTAGAAGAATTAGGATATGAAATCGCAAGTGTAGATACGTTAAATGATCAAAGCATTCAAGCAAAAATTGAAGACTCTTTAACGAAAGAACAAGTTATAGAAACGGAAGATTATTTTACAAATAAGTATCAAGCGCAAACAGATATTGGTGTAATTTCTAATATGGTAAAACAAGAATTAATTAAAAATGCGATTATTTCTCTTGTTTTAGCTAGTATTGGAATTGTTCTATATTTATCTTTCCGTTTCCGCTTTAGTTATGCGATCAGTGCGATTGTAGCCTTACTACATGACACATTCTTCATTGTCGCACTATTCAGTATTCTTCATTTAGAAGTAACCAGTATTTTCATTGCCGCTGTTCTTTCTATCATTGGATATTCTATTAACGATACGATTGTTACTTTTGATCGTATTCGTGAAAATAAAAAAGTTTTATATCCAAATGGAATTAAAAAGAAAGAACAACTTCAAAATGTTGTCAATACTAGTTTAAGACAAACCTTAGATCGTAGTATCGTAACAACTTTAACAACATTAATTCCAGTTGTTTCATTGATTCTTTTAGGTAGTCATGAAATCTTAAACTTTAATATTGCCTTATTATTTGGATTAGTATCTGGAGTTTATTCTTCGATTTGTATTGCCAGTCAATTATGGTTTGATATCGAAAAGAAAAAAATTGGAAAACCAAGAAAGAAAAAATGGTATGAAGAAGATAATGAACCAGAAGAAAAGAAAATAAAGGGAATTAATGCATAAACTATAGAAAGTGGTGATTCCATTGGTTCAACAAAAATTAAATGGTTATTATGAAGAATTATTAGGAAAAGTTTCTTCTTATATCACTTCGGAAGAAGAAATAGATTTAATCAAAAAAGCCTATGAATATTCGAGTGAAAAACACGCCGGAGAAACACGTTTGACAGGGGAGGACTATATGGTCCACCCTTTAAATGTAGCGATCATTTTAACCGATGTTCGTGCCGATTATGAGACGATATGTGCGGGTCTTTTACACGATCTTTTAGAAGATCATGAAGAAGAATACGATCATTTAAAAGAAGAATTTGGTGAGACGATTGCCGATTTAGTTCAAGGATTAACGAAAATTAATCGTTTAAATTTTGAAGGAGATAATCAGTCTGTGATTGCTTCTAATCGTAAAATCTTAGTAGGTCTAACAGAAGATGTAAGAATTATTATTCTAAAACTCGCTGATCGTTTACACAACATGCGTACGCTTTGGGCGATTCCTGAAAAGGCACAAAAAGAAAAAGCAAAAGAAACTTTAGATATTTTAACGCCGATTGCCCATCGTTTAGGTATTGGTCATTTAAAAAGTGAATTAGAAGATTTATCCCTTCGTTACTATAAACCAGATATTTATTTTTCCATTGTAGAAATGTTAAATCAAACGAAAGCCGAACGTGATCGCAATGTATCGGATATGATTGAAAGTGTTTCTCAGATTTTAAATGAAAAAGGGATAGAACATAAAATAAAAGGACGTTCTAAGAGTATTTATAGTATTTATAAGAAATTGGATAAAGGAAAGAAGTTTTCCGATATCTATGATTTACTTGCTCTTCGTGTATATGTAGAAACCAAAGAAGAATGTTACCAAGCACTAGGGTATATTCATGAGGTTTATAAACCAATGCCAAGAAGATTTAAAGATTATATTGCGATGCCAAAGGCTAATATGTATCAATCTCTTCACACCACGGTATTTGGTGTACATGGAGAACTCTTTGAAATTCAAATTCGTACATATGAAATGGATGAAATTGCGGAAAACGGAATCGCATCCCATTGGTCTTATAAAGAAAAAGGAAGTAATACCAAAGCTTCTTTACAAAACACCATGGAACAAAAACTTCAATTCTTTAAAGCAATTATGGAATTACAAGCCCAAGATGCGAGTGATGATGAAGTCGTAAATACCTTAAAAGAAGATGTTTTAAATACATCCGTTTATGTGTTTACACCGAATGGCGATGTCATTGAACTAGCAAAAGGTTCTACACCCATTGATTTCGCTTATCGTGTTCACACCAATGTTGGAAATAAAATGGTTGGTGCGATTGTCAATGGAAATATTGTTCCATTAGATTATCAACTTCAAGATAATGATGTCGTTAAAATTAAAACCAATCAACACTCTAAGGGACCAAGTAAAGAATGGCTAAATATTGCACATACAACCCAAGCTAAAAATAAAATACGTTCCTACTTTAACAAGATTGATAAAGAGGAATATTTAAAAAGAGGAGAAGAACTCTTAAAAGAAGAATTACGTAAACGTAAAATTCCATTTAATGAATTCTTAAGTACGGAAAATATCGATAAGATTTTACAAGAATTAAAATATAAAGATATGGATGAAGTTTACAAAAATTTAGGAAACAATAAATTACCAATGGGAACGTTAATGAATCTGATTTATCATGAATCCGATACCAAAGAAGATATTATCTTAAAGAAAGCAACCTCTCATCAGAATATTACTTCTCCTAATATAAAGAATGATATTATCGTTCGAGGAATTGATCAAATTAAAGTTAATGTAGCGGCTTGTTGTAAACCAATTCCAGGAGATCCGATTGTAGGATTTATTACCAAAGGGAATGGAATTATGGTTCATCGTCTATCTTGTCCTAATATGAAAGACGTTGAAGAACGAATCATTGATGTTTCATGGAATTCAGAAATTACCAAAAAATATCCAACTACGATATTGGTTCACACGATGAATCAAAAAGATGTATTATTAAAAATTATTACCAAAACAGCGAACTCTACGATTATGGTTCAAAGTATTCGAACACTAACAACGAATGTGGATGGATCAACCATTGAATTAATTGTTACCGTTCCCGATGTAGAACACCTAGAGAAGTTCATGACGGATATACGTTCTATCCCTGATGTTATCGATGTAGAAAGGGTGATTCAATAATGCGTTTATTGTTACAACGCTCCCTTCATTCCAGTGTCGAAGTAGATGGAAACGTAGTTGGAGAAATTCCTTTCGGTTTTGTTGCCCTAGTTAGTTTTACTGAGGGAGATACAGAAAAAGAAATCGATTATTTAATCGATAAAATGATTCATCTTCGTGTCTTTGATGATGAAGAAGGAGTTATGAATCGTTCTTTATTAGATGTAGGAGGAAGTGTTTTAAGTATTTCGCAATTTACTTTGTATGCGGATACGAAAAAGGGCCGTCGTCCTAGTTACATCCATGCCTTACGAGGGGAAGAGAGTAGTCAACTTTATGAACTTTTTAATCAAAAATTGAACGCACTACAAATTCCATATGCGACAGGAATCTTTGGTGCAAACATGAAAGTATCCATTACTAATGATGGACCAGCTACTTTTATGTTAGAAAGTAGGTCTTAATATGTTAAAAAATAAAGTCAATTATAAATTATTAAACTTCTTATTATTAACTGGTATTGTTTTCTTAATGTATCAAACAGGAAACTTATGGACAGGAGTAGCAAGTAAGTTTTTCTCTATTGTAGGCCCTTTCTTATTTGCTTTTGCCTTTGCCTATGCTTTATATCCTTTTCTTCATTATTTAGAAAGCAAAAAGATTCCAAAAGGAATTGCGGTCTTTATTGTGATTGGACTTGTATTAGGACTTTTAGCCATTACCATTGGTTTAATCGCTCCTTTATTATTTGAACAATTAAGTAGTTTATTTAATAGTATCATTGCTTTCCTTAAAGAGTTATCTTTAGATTATGATTTAAATATTGGACCATTACAAGCTGATCTTTCCGAAGCATTTAACGATATTATCAAAGGTTTAAGTAAATACATTTCCGATGGAGCAATGAATTTCATTGGTGTATCAATGAATGCGATTTCCATGATTGTCATTGGTTTTTCCGCAGCCATTTACTTCTTAATTGATATGGGAAAAATACGAGAAGGAGTCAAAAAGTTTTTACGCCTTCGTTCTAAAAAAACGTATCGTTATGTACAATTATTAGATCATGAAATGACTAATTATTTCAATGGATTCTTTAAAATTGTATTAATCACTCTTTTTGAATATACCATTGCCTTTTATATCATTGGACATCCAAATGCTTTATTACTCGGATTCTTAGCCGCAGTCGCTACGTTAATCCCTTATTTTGGTGGAATTATTACGAACTGTATTGCCAGTATTACTGCCTTTGTAATTAGTCCAGCCTTATTTATTCGTACACTCATTGCCTTCTTTGTTCTATCTAATTTAGACGGTTACGTTATTAATCCATTTGTGTATGGAAAAACAAACAGTGTTCATCCTATTATCGTCATTTTATCCGTATTTGCAGGTGGTATTCTAGCAGGTATTGTAGGTATTATTATTTCTTTACCAGTTGCGATTTTAATCATCAGTACCCTTAAATATTTTAAAGAAGATATTGTCGATAAATGGAAAGATATTAAAGATAACAAAGAAGAAAAAGCCTCATAGAGGTTTTTTTATTGACAAAAATAAAAAAAGGACTATAATAAGCATGATTAAAAGAGGGGCGAATGTATGACGAAAAAGAAACCATCCTTACTTATCTTATCCAAATTAATTATTTTATCAGAACTCATCTGGCTAGATAAAAGAGCTTATGAAGTTTTACAAATGGCAACTCAAGCACATAACCACCCATATAATCATTTAGAAGTCGAAGTGAATGAGCTTCCAGATGAAGATAAAAACGAATTTATTATGGAATTTATCGATCGTATGTCTGACACTCCATTATTTAAAGTGGCAAATAAAGTTGATCCTTCTATGTTAAATGAATTATTGTTATATTGTCAAAATAATCCCTATATCGATTATGAGAACCTAGCAACATCCATCGCTGGTACAAAAGTATATTATGAACCAAAAGAGGGAACAGTCACAGGAGAAACTCAAACGCAACAAGATTTTTTTGGACTTTTTTCTCACAGTAATATTTATTTACATTCTAATCAAGAAGATCCTAGTTTTTCAAGTACGTATTATCACGAAATGATTCACGCCCTTTTTCCAACGATTGACGATTCCTCATTTTTTGAAGAAACACTCACTCATATTATTACTACAGAATATCCATCTGAAAATTATTCTATTTATGAGTATGAGGGGAACTTAACCAAAATGTGGATTGAAACGTTAGGAGAAGATGTCTTTTACAAAATGCGCACAACCGGTTCTTTAGATACTTTTTATCACACGTTAAATCAATTAGGAATTCAAGAAAAACAAGTAGATTCGATCGTTCAACGACTAAATAGAATTCATGAATTATATTTATCTTATGATAATGTAAGTAGAGCAAAAAAATTGTCTTCTATTTATCCAGATGTTGTCAAAGAAAATACGGTTTATAATTCAAACATTTTAAAACACATAAAAACTCTACAAGAACTCGCTTTACAAGATATTGATGTTGCCTATACCAAACAGTATGGCCAATCTTACCAAAATAATAGGATTATGAAACTTTATGAAACGAAATCCTTTGGATTGATTCAAAAAATTCCTGAGATTTATTACGATACCGAATATTTCACTTCTAAAGAGTCCGATGATTGTTATTTTATTAAGAGGGATGATGAATGGAGTCTTTATGAGTTATCTCAAGAAGACATGAATCTAATAGATGGAGAACCAAAATCATTATTAAAGAAATAATAAGTTTGAGAAAGGAAAAAGAATATGAATGATATTGACAATTTTTTGAAACAAAAACATACCATTTATGAATATTTAAAATTGTTTAAGAGAATTGCGAACCAACAAATTACAGGGAACCCTAATAAAGATTATGTAAGAAAAATATCTGTTCAACGCTTAGACCCCAATTGTCCAATGTATATAGACACAGGGAAAAAAGAAATAGTTCTTAATGTTTTTGTTGTAAACGAATTTTTGCAAAATTTCGAATACCGTTTATTTTTCCTTCTTTTATTTCTTCATGAATGTAAGCATTTTATTCAACACAAGACTTATATGGAAGAAAAAGATCCAATCAATAAATTTTATCGTTATTTTTATACTTGTGATGCGACAGCTTTAGAAACAGAGGATGAACTTCTTCATAATCATTACTTTTCGGAATACGAGGCTCATCAATATGCTCTATCACAGATAGAAGAGATAAAACAAAAGAAAAAATTACCTCGATCTATAGTGGATCGTGTTATGAAACAATATAGAGAGATCGTGACCAACAATGTCGCTTATAATCCACATTTTATGACGTTTTATCCTATCGATGGAAAGAAAGAAATGATCAGTATCGCACAATTAGAATTATATAAAGCTTTGTGTGTGAAAAAGGAGAATCCAGAACTTGCTCCACCATTATTTCATCAACTAACAAAAGAAAATCGCTATCACACAATGGTTGAAAATATTCAAATTTTACATACAGAACAACAAAAGGAAGATTATGATCCAAGATTAGAAAACGTTATTCTTTATATTGAAAATTTTAAGAGATGTTCTAGAGAAGATCTTTTAGACGATATTATTACATTATTCAAAAACTATATTAAGCCTGGTGAATCAAATCTTTCCTTTTACTTACAATTATTAAACCAAAAGACCAATCAATTATTATACTATCAAAATAATATAGAAGAGAGAAAAATCATTTGGGATTATTTAGAACAATTAAAAGCTGATTACTATCAAAATGGCAAATATGATTTCTATTATCATCATATAGAACCTTATTACCAATTTCTAAATCATGTACCAGTTATACTCAAAAGAAAATAAAAGAGCCTACTTTAAGAAATGAAAAGTAGTCTCTTTTTTACTAAATATATAAAAGAATAAATAATTTTAGTTAGCAAATGGCAATAATTTACAAGGCTCTATTAATTTGTTAAGCCTTTAAGAATAAGGGCTAAACAAAAGTCAGAGACTTTTTAGATGTCCACGGGGGGGGGGTATTTGGTATTGACAATAATCCCTCTCTTTTTGTATAATGA
>ERZ1643251.3636-NODE-3636-length-14091-cov-6.340909_pt1 | contig 14091 bp, 23 predicted proteins | sample MGYA00579261_ERZ1643251 | MGnify/ENA primary metagenome ERZ1643251 (study PRJEB29033, sample SAMEA4952267) | chicken gut metagenome | biome: Broiler Chicken; feature: Gastrointestinal Tract; material: Caecum | place: Ireland | collected 2018 | study: Broiler... | reverse complement strand
TAATGTCTCCTGTAAATGAGATTGAGACAGAGATGTATAACAAGTGGGTTGATATTTTCAAAAAGCTTATAGTTGAAGAGTATGGTAATATGAACCTTACTGTTGATAAGCTAGCAATGGAAAATGCAAGATACATGATAAGTGTATTTACTCCGACTAGTATGGTTTATACGGTCAGTTACCGTCAGATTTGCTACCTTATAGAGTGGCTGGATGACTTCTGCAAGAAGGCTAAAGAGAATGGCGGAAACTTCTATAGCAAAGTAGCAGATAGCGCTTCTGAATTGCATGATGAGCTTATCAAAATTATAGGTGGTACTGATTACTTATTGAAGCCTAACAAGTGTGAATCTTTTAGATTCTTTGCTACCTTGAACGGTCATAGCATTTCTGATACTAAAGAATTTGTATCTGATGCTTATACCCTTAAATATAAAGTAAGCTTTGCCTGTTTAGCTCAGATACAGCGCCATAGAACTACTCGTTGCGAAATGTTCTTCGACGATAAGGAAAAAACAAGTAAACTTGAATTTTATATTCCTAAGATTATCAGAAATAAGATAAAATACAAAGAACAATGGATGAAAGACCTTCACAGGATTGTTGATGCTGGTGTGTATCCTCAGGCAATGCTTATAGATGTAGTAGAACGTGGTTTAGTGACTGACTATCTTATGAAGTGTCAGGAAAGACTTTGTGCAAGAGCACAGTTGGAGATCATGGACAATACTATTTGGGGAATGTATACCTTGAAGTATAATAGGAATAACATGAGTGAATATGTGAAAGACGAACTAAATAAGTGGTTCGACAGTAACGACCAAATTAAGTTTAAATGTGAAATGAAGAAATGCGTAGAACCTTGTGTTTGGGGTGCTGCGAAAGGCAAGAATAGACTTATATAATATATAGTAACGACTTAGACGTTGCAAGATAAGATATGGAGTGATTAAATTGAGTAAACTTCCTATAAAGTCTAAGACAAATATAGATAAAAAAGAAACAAGTGGGACTTCTGAATATCTAAACTTAATTTATAACGAAATCCCTGTAATAACTACAGAGATCGGTTATATAGTAGAAAGTCCTACTATGCATGGCTATAAAGCTCTTGTAGATGAAGACATGAACGTACTTTATGAGCGGAAAAACTCTAAAGAAACTATAGTAGACTTTACAGTAGTTGGGAAGTTCTTAATAGAGTGTAAGAGAACTTATCCAGAACCTGGTGTATCTTATAGACATGATGATGAAATCAATGTATATAAGTTGTCAGACAGAATAAAGACAAGGTTCGTCAAAATACCTAGAGAGTATTCTACTGGGTTAACTTACATGAAAGAACTCAAATTATTTGGAAAGTCTTTAGGATATATGATGTGCTATAGTATAAATGATATACTGAACGATATTTTTCCTGGAGCTCGTACAGATTATATCAGTCTAAGTTCTGGGTTTATTCTTGTTGATAAAGACTTGAATCCTATTGGCAAGAACGCTTCTGAATGGTACAAAGTCGTTAAGAGTAATCTTGAAAAATATGGAGATGGCAAGTACGATAAGAATGAAAACTGGTCAAGAACTGGTATGCGTGTAGATCCTAAAGCTAATGCTTTTCAAGAAAGGCTTCTGGCTTTGTTGCTTTCTAAAGTAACAATAAATAATGATAAGTCTGTAATGATAAAGAGCATAACTGGGGAACAAATGGTAGAAGCAGTTCTGGTTGATGATAAATACTTGGTAGAATCTGTGTGGTGATATTATGATACAAATTAGAAAAGGCGTGTTTGAAACAAATTCAAGCTCTACGCATACAATAGCAATTGATGAGTCTGATATAGACAAAAATAAGTTGCCTAAGTCAGTCCATTTTGGGATAAACTCTTTTGGTTGGGATTTTAGTTCTTCAAACAGTACGGCTGAATACTTGTGGACTGCAATTCTTGGATTCTTGAGCTGTTCTGAACAGACAGTTAAAGTAAAGGATAAAGAGCTTGACCTTGATGATGTAATCAATATTATACAAACAGAGTTTAATAAATATGGTATTGAGACATCTTTTGATTTGGCTATTGACGCTGGAATGTACTTTAACTCTGGTAGAGTGTTTGGGACTAAAGTATATGATTATCCTCAGGCAATATTTTATGTAACTTATACAGGTGATGATAGTATAGACCATGGATCAGAACTATCTAGCTTTGTGGAATACATGCTATCAAATCCTGAAAACATTGTAAAGTTTGTGATTAACGAAAATAGTTATGCAATAACAGGAAATGATAACGATGATACTCCTTCACATATAGAAGAGCTTATAAAGGATTTAGAAAACAATAAAGATGTAGAGATATACTAGAAATATAATTAAGAAGTAAAAGAAGTAAAAAGTTGATACGTTGATTGGAGAAGAGAAAAGCTATGTATATAGAGTATGCAAAGTCTTACAGTAATGGTAATTATAACGTAGTTATTTTTAAGGATGGCACTAAGGTCAGATATAATGACGAAGATAGTTTAGTGCCTGACTTTCCTGAGTGTGTGGACTTGAAAATAACAGACAAATGTAACTTGAAATGTCCTATGTGTCATGAATCGAGCGTTTGCAATGGAAGACATGCAGATTTACAAGATTGTATGGACTTTGTAAGCTCTATGCATCCTTATACAGAGGTAGCGATAGGTGGCGGAAATCCTATGTGCTACCCTGGTTTAAGGGATCTACTTGTGGAATGTTCTAATGCTAATGTAATACCGAATATGACAGTAAACATTGAGCATTTAAAAGACCCACATACTTGGTTTAAAGTTGCAGATTACTTAACAAATGACCTTTTAAACAGTATTGGAGTATCTGTTCCTTTTTGGTATAACAAGAGACAGTTAAGAATATTAAAGGACGATAAGTTTATGACCCCTGGCTTTAAAGCTAGTACAGTTCTACATATGATTGTAGGATTGAATACGGTTAAGCAGATGCAGGAACTTTATGGAAAAGGTTTTAAACTTTTGTTACTTGGTTATAAAACAAAAGGAAGAGGTAAAGAACTTAGAGAAAAGTCTAAAGATGCTGAGAAAATAGATAAGAATACATTAGAACTGATAGATAACTTGGAAGAAGTTATCAAAGGTTTTAATGTAGTAAGCTTTGATAATCTAGCAATAAAGCAGTTAAGAATAGGTCAATTCTGTAAAGAAAAGAACCTGGACTTTAGTAAAATTTATATGGGTGACGATGGAGACTACACTATGTATGTAGATATGGTTCGTAGAGAATATGCAATATCTTCTACAGATGAAACTAGATACAGTATAGAAACTGTAGATGCTACCGAGATATTCAAGAACGTACAGAATATCAAGAAGAGCAAGCAAATTTTGGAGGAATAAACGTGCAAAAAATATACTATGATACAGAAACTACAGGATTTAAGCCTGGTAGTATATGTCAAATTGCTTATATAATTGAAGATGAGCAGTTTAATGTTGTAGGTGCAAAGAATAAATTTTTCTAGATACCTGAGAAAGATTATAAGAACGCACTAGAGGCAGCTAAGATAACAGGATTGACTCCAGAGAAGCTATTGGAATTATCTGGTGGACATACTTTTTCTGAGTAGGCTCAAGAAATATACAGTGACTTTCAAGGAAAGGCTAATGTAGCTCACAATATAGACTTTGATGAAAGTTTCTTGAGTACTGAATTGTGGAGAAATGACATAGTTTATACGCCTGCTGCCCGGTATGATACTATGAAAATCTTTATGGATATTTGTAGACTGCCTAGAACTAGCAAGCGTGGCAAAGGCGACTTTAAATATCCTAAACTTAGCGAGGTTGCTGGATATTATAACCTTAATGCTAAAAATACTTTGAAGTATGCTAAGATATTGTTTGGAGATACTTCTGATGAAATCACATATCATGATGCAAGATATGATACTACAGTAATGTATATAGTCTGCAAATTAAGGGCAGAACAGCTTAACGGGTATGGTGATTGGACAAGAATTTTTAAACGTCAGATACAAATATAATAAGACAGAGCAGAGGTGGTGGTTTAAATGGCTGACAAAAAGAAAGAAGCTAAAGTTAAGCAGAAAGATATGTCTAAATAGGCAATTAAGAAAGTGCGTAATAATGACGCTGATGCTTAGAACGCTGACTGCATAGGCAATTATGCAGGAATATTGGGCCCTGATGAACGTAAAGATGTGCCTCAATATGTTATGCGATATCCTTATAAGGTTAGTCCTAATTATTTAACCGCTGCTGAAACAAAATTGTTGCAGGAACTCAGAAAATATTTCGATAATCGTATAGTGTTTGGTGTTAAGTCAAGAATGGCTGACCTACTAGATATTGATAATAAAATCTTAGAATCTCGTAGTTTAACTAAATATACGGCTTTAAGAGCAATAGCTGAAAAGCATGTAGACTTTACGCTAATAGATATAGACAAAGGTGTAGCTATATGCTGTGTCGAATTAGATGATATATACCACAATAGTTATGAGAATATACAGAAAGACGTGTTTAAGGACGAAGTGTTTAAAGAGTGCGGTATTCCTTTATTTAGAATAAAAACTAAGATAAAGGATTTAGTACCTGCTAGAGATTTTAGAGAAATAGAGAATTATGTATTGGAATACTTTGCTCCTAAGTGTCCTGTCTGTGGAAAACCTATGTTACTCAAGCATGATAGGTATAACTACAGATTTTATGCTTGTTATGACAATAGAAAATGTAGGAAAACAATTTAGATAGATTAAGAAACAATTTGGAAAGTGAAGGTACTCATGAAGTTGGATGTAATCATTGGAAATCCACCTTATCAGCAAATGGATGGTGGAGGCTATGCTACAAGTGCTAGTGCAATATATCATAGATTCATAGACAGTAGCCTATATGTGTAGGGTAGATTTACTTCTATGATAGTACCTTCAAGATGGATAAGCGACTCTCCTAGAGGAATGAGTTTAGATTGGTTAAAGTGGTTTAGAACTCATAAAGGCTTTAGATATCTTATAGATTTTGAACAAGCGGACAATATATTTGATAATGTAGTCATTAAAGGTGGTATATGTTACTTTTTAATTGATAATGAATACAGTGGAAATACTCATAGAACTTATATAACATCAGATAAACGTTATGACTGGGATGGAATACTCAGTTATAACGATGGCACAATCATAAGAGATTATAGAAAGCAAAGTATTATTGATAAGATACATGCTGATGAATATATGAGTGACTTTGTATAGAGTACTACTCCATTTCAGAAAGATAGGGGCAATGATTCTGATTTCGGTACAAATTGGTTAGGATATAGTGACGTTAAAGATTCAGAGCATACAGTAAAGTATTATACTAAGAAATAGAAAACTGGTTTAGGGTTTGTTGAAAGAGACAGAGTAGTAAAGGGTTATTAGCTTATAGATAAACCCAAAATACTTTTGCAAAATTCCTAGACAATAGATAGTACAGTGTTATATAAACCTTTGTGTGTAGATAGCAATTCAGTTTGTTCATCAAGCTGGGGAGTATTAACAAGTGATAGGTACTTAAAAACATTCGAAGAATGTCAGAACTGTTATAAGTATATACTGACTAAGTTTGTTAGATTCTTAATCAGTGCTGTTAAGAATACTCAACATTCTGCAAAAGAAGTGTACAGATTAGTTCCAATGTTAAACTTTGGCAGTTTAGAATCTGGCAGTGATATAGATTGGTAGGTATAGTTGGAAAAGATAGATGAACAGTTGTACAAAAAGTATAAACTTACAGATAGCGAAATAGACTATATAGAAAATAATATAAGTTATCTAAAATAAGAGAAGTTTTAATATGCAAGTATTAACGGGGTATATCTCGGTAACAATACTTGCATATTTTTATTATATTGATATAATTATAATAAAAATTAAGCGGGGTGTGCCGTGATGAATCTTGATTTATTTTAGGAAATCATGCGAGACGATTATGGGCAGAAAATGACGATGTACGATAATTCTCGTGTATTTACGCCCGAGAAGATAGCTAAGCAAATGGTTGATATGCTTCCTGACTAGGTGTGGGACCCTAAGATAAAATTCTTAGACCCTTGTTGTAAGACAGGAGTATTTTTAATAGAGATCTATAATAAACTTGATGAAGCATTATAGAAATTACCTGACTACAGTGATAAATCTAAGAGACGTAACCATATATTAAACAATCAGATATTTGGAATAGCATTAGACGATGAAAGTTTAGTTTATTCTCGTAGAAATGTAGCAGGTGATATATTTTATGAGAATATACAATACTTACCATAGTTTATGAGATACGTCAAGAATAAAGATTATACTGAAATCAAGAAGTTATTAAAATAGGAGGAAGTCTTTAAAATGAATAAATTCGACGTCGTAATTGGCAACCCACCTTATCAAGAAAATAATGGGGGGGGAACGGCAGTGGAGGAAGATAGATATACAATCTATTTATGACTTCAGGCATTGAACTTGCGGATTACTTGTGTATGATAGTTAAGAACAACTGGATGTAGTCGGAGGCCTTAGAGAAAGACAAAGATAAGCTGATAGACTTTGGAATTGTTAAGATAATAAACTACCCTAAAATAGGTGATATATTTGATAATGTAAGTGTAAGCGTTAACATAGTGCTGTGTCATAAGGGTTATACGGGTGATACAAGTTTAATAGAAATAGTGGACAACAACGTAATAGCTGAGTGTAAAAGAAATTTGCGTGATGATGGAGTAATAGTATTCAGTAAAAACGGAAACAGTATAGTTGAGAAGGTCAGAAGTGCTACTAAGAATAGCATGTAGAAATATGTTGTGGGCAGAATGCCTTTTGGAATAAACACAAATGGAAGATTAGGGTCAGCTGGAAACTCTCCTTATCTTTTAGATTCTGATGATAAATCTGATGAATATAGTGTAGGTGTTTTATACTTGGACGGAACATACAAATATTTCAGGTATGCTAAGAGGTAGGATATAACAAAAGGAACTAATATGATAGATAAATATAAGCTTATCTGTGGAAAGCTATTGCATAAAAATTCTAGTGTAATAACTAATATAGGTATATTGAAACCTGAGAATGTATGTTAGGCTTAGTATAGTGTGTTATATTACAGTGAAGATTTAATTAACGTCAATAACGCATGTAAGTATATAAAGACAATTTTTGTAAGATACTTGACATCTATAAAGGTGGACAATACGAGTCTAGCAAATTCGTCAAGGTTCAGTTTAGTACCCCTTCAAGATTTCACCTCAAACAGTGATATAGATTGGAGCAAATCAGTGGATGAAATAGATAAACAATTGTATAAAAAATATAATCTTACTCAAGAAGAGATTGACTATATAGAAAAGACAATAAAACTTATGAAATAAGTAATAAATCAGGGGGTAAGTTAGATGGAAGACTTTGAGTTATTCAAAGATATAATGGAAAGCTGCTTAAGTCCTATGAAATTAGGACATAAAGACTCCTAGATATAGTGGAAAGGTGACAATTCTATGATATTTACCCCTAGAAATATTGTGGATAGCATGCTAGACTTGTTACCTGCTGAGGTGTGGAGTCCTAATACAAAGTTTTTAGACCCATGTGTAAAATCTGGAGTATTTCTGTGTGCAATAAGAGACAGATTAGATAAAGCGTTATAGACAATTCCAGGGTATGAAGATCATGCATATCGTATGAGACATATATTAAATAATCAGATATATGGTATAAGTTTAGTAGACAATGAATTGTTGTGGTCAATACAGAGATTAGTTTATGGGGAAATCTTTGTAGACAATCTTCAATACTTAGAAAAATATAGATTACTTATACAAAAATTGAAATTCAGTGATATACTAGAGGAAGTCAAAAAGGAGGAAGTCTTTGGGATGAATAAGTTTGACGTAGTAATAGGAAACCCACCTTATCAAGATGATGGCTTACGCATAATAGATGACAAAGGCAATAGATAGGTCAAAGACTCTAAGCTATATTGCAAATTCATGTTGCTAGCTAGTTTATTAGCAGACAGATATAGTTGCATGATCGTAAAAAATAAATGGATGTAGTCAGTAGATAAATCTGGAACTAAAGGATTTACAGATGTAAGACAGCATTTTTTAGTGGACAAGCATTGTTTACAAATTGTGGACTACCCAGTATACGGAGAAGTCTTTAAAGATATAAACTCAAGCGTTTGTTATTATGTGTGCGACGAGAAAAAGAAATCTGTTTGCAGTTACAAGCAAATGGGGGGGGGCAAGTACTCGAAGAGTACGTATAGGACTTTAGTAAAACCGGCATGATACTAAAATCTAAAATAGTGACAGACATAGCGAATAAAACATGCAATGTAGATAATTTTGGAAGACTTGAGTTAAGAAACAAGCCATGTGGATACGAGACATCTGAATTGCCTATGAGTGCAGTTACAGATGTAATTAAGGATAGAGTAAAATTTGTAAATGCTAAAGGAATTTGGTATGTGAGTGAATATGACATGCCTAATAGTCTATTAAGTCAAATCAAGACTGAGTATAAAGTAGTGGCAGGACAGCAAGTAACTCCTTGGAGAACTGATGTAGAGAATGTTGTAACAGGTATAATGTTATTAAAGCCTATGGAAACTTGTTCAGGTACTTGGACGCAATTGTTTACTACTAAAAATAAAGAAGAGGCAGAGAACTTTGTCAAGTATCTCAAAACAAAATTCTGTAGACTTACAATAAAAGCAGGATATTCTGCTTATGGTAGATGGGTAAACGAGTACTTAAGATTTTGTCCACTTCAAGATTTCACCTCAAACAGTGATATAGATTGGTCAAAGTCTATTGAGGATATAGATAAGCAATTATATAGAAAATACAATCTTACCCAAGAAGAGATTGATTATATAGAGAAAACAATTAAACCTATGAAATAACATCATAGTAAATAGGAGGAAACTTTACAAATGTTGACAATATACATTCAAGGAGTAGATGAACTTCCAGAAAACCTTGAGGTAGTCTGGGATGTTGAAAAAGAGTTTAACTTCATAGACCTAAAGGAAACTTCAGAAACTCGTAAGATAATAGAAACTATCGAGAAGGGAAAGTGGTTAGACACTGAGGCTTATATAGATAGGTTCGGGTTTAAATTGTGGATGGACAATATGTCAACAGGTTGTAAAGCAGGTCTAGTAGCTGCAAGTACTCCTAATAGAATAATAAATCTTCGTGAATGTGGATACAATGCAAGAGATGCAATACTTCAGATATTGAAAGATGGTCATTTAATGATAGACTTTGACGATACTTGCATAACACCTATAAATCCTGTGTTTAACAGTAAAGGATTTATGAAAGACATACCAATAGAGATAATAAACGGAGATTATAAATTTACATCTCTTGACAGATTAAACGAATACTTAATGTATGAGAAGTTTACTGGGGCAGATTTAAGCAAGCCTGGAATAGAGAGAATAAAATAAAAACTTTTGATTGAGAGGGGAATACAATGTATAATTTTAGTATACGAGGTAAGAGTGTTGAGATAGACCTTAAACCTGGGATTTACGTGTTTGATTGTGTCACTGCAAGTGGAAAGACATTCTTATGTAGTATGTTGAAAACATTTAAAACATTGGGTCAACCCGTTGGCGGATATTCTTATAACGATGTTTTAGAGGGTAGGTCCCTTCAATCTTATATAAATGGCAGTCCAATTAAGTACTTAGTCATTGATAGATATTATATGTACTTAGGAAAATGTGATGAGGATATAAATAAACTTGTTGAATCTGGCTGTGTTGTAATGATAGACTGTAAATTTAAAAATGACTTAAATCTTGATTATGATATAGCAATACTTGAATTAACGGCAGGCAAGGTGAGAGTATACTCATGATTTATATATTTGAAGACAGTCCAGGAAGTTGGGTATAGAGATGTTTAATGGACTGCTATGACGAAAGTTAGACAGTTGGAAAAGTATTTTATACTTCTGGAAATCGATACATACTTACAAAACTAGATGAACTTTTAGCTGCTAATCATACAAATGAAGAGGTAGTAATCTTTTTAGATGTTGTGCCAGACAATAAAAATACAGTAATGCTTTACAATCAGATAAATAAAACTTATAAGTAGAAGTTTAGTAAGCTTATTGTAATGCCAATACCATGTATAGAGTTTTATTACATAAAGTAGTTGCAGTCTAACAGTAAAGTTATATTAGATAACAATTAGGTAAATGATGTAGTATCTAGAGGATGGCACAAACATTCAAAATTAAAGAAAAACTTTGATGAGTGTAGAACATACTGGTAGTTTGAAAAGTTCTGCAAATTAGTTCTAAAAAGAGCCTTCAAGAGATGCATAAAGACTAAAAATTGTAATAGTCCTTTATATTATAGACTTAACTGTAAAATGTGTAGATATCGTAAAAGCGAATGTTACAATCCTAACTTTGCTAGCTTAATAAATAAACATAGGAGCTTAATAAAATCTTTTCTATGCGTACCGATGGGAACAAATATTGGGTGTGAAAAATACTTATCATGGGGAGATTTGATAGTAATACATAGACAGTTAGTTATACAGTATAATATGATGGCAGTCAAGTATAATAAGATAGATGCCAAGGAATTAGGTTTAGATAGCGTAGACAAGCTACCTCCTAAATATGCCTGTAAACAGATAGAATTTATGTATTAACAATTAAGAATAAAGGGAGGCAGATGATTATGTTTGTATAGTCGTTTGTCTCCTTTTAAGTTTATGTAAAATATTGGTGGAATATGGCATTCTCTTGACAAGATTAAAAATTTATGATATAATAAAATAGAGTATAGAATAAGATTAGTAGGAGGTTGAATACAATGGCGTGTGTGAAGGTAGACCTGGATACTTTGATTATCTACAGTCTGGTAGATTTTGATGCAGGTATAGATAAAATAAACTACGATAAAGTAGTAACCTTAGACAATCTAAAAACGATAGTAAATCGAGTAGCAAATTCAATGGGCCGATATATTTTTAGTGATGTAACAGTTGATAATTTCTGTAAGACATTGAACGAGCATCCTAAATTGTTTAAGTGCAAGAATTCAGATAGTTTAGGAGTACAGTTAGTAGAGGGTGAAAGCATCCCAAAAGATTGGTTTAGCTTTGGATATGACCCTGAAATCCTAAAAGAAATTACAAAGCAGGCCAAAATAGTATTAGGCGATTAAGATAGACAAAGAGGAACAACTTATGACAGAGTTTGTTGTTAACAATACTTCAGTGAATATAGACTTAGAGCCTGGAACATATGACTTTACAAATGAGTCTGGTCTTGGAAAGAGTTGGCTTTGTAAGACCTTTAAAGCTGCTGAGTCGTATGACGACTTACCTGCTGTTATAGCTGGGTATACTTATAATGACCTTCTGAGAACTTTTGATCTTGAGTATTATATACATGGGAGAAAAGTAAGATACTTATTTCTTGATAGATATGACATGTACGCAGGAAAGTTTAGCGACTATATAAGAGAGCTAAGTAAAACTTGTGCAATACTTATAGATCATAAAGTTCCGATAGAATTTCAGTGCAAAACGTGTGAAATAGAGTTGGATAACTTAAGTATTAAAGTGACAGAACTTTAAAATATAAAAATATACAAGGAGGAAAATACTTATAGCAATCAGTAAAGGTAAGATAATCGTTGAGATGTGTGGACGTCAAGTATCAATGGAGGAAATTGAGCGTCGTTGTAAGAAAGCATGTCCTAGAGGTGAATATGTGTATATCAATACCTATGAGGGCAATGCTTATGTACCATCTAAAGACCATGATGCAGATGGCGTCAAAGTGAAATTGATAGACTAAGGAGATATAAAGATATATAATCCTTGTCTGGGTGAGTTTTGTAGAGAGGTTGTAGAACATGATTGAAATCAATTTTAATCAAAGAAAGATTGAAATAGACTTACCTAATGGAGTATATAACTTAGGTATTTTGTCTGGTACAGGAAAAACTTATCTGTGTAAAGCCTTCAAGTACTTGGGTTCTCATGGATATCCTGTACGTGGATATGACTATGAAGATTACCTAGATGGCAAATCTTTAAAGAGCTATATCAATAATGATAAAGTTAAATACATCTTTATTGATAGATATGACTTATATACGAATGAATTATTAGATGATATACAGGAACTTGGTAAAACTTGTGTAGTGCTTATAGATATAAAGAGACTGCATGTATTAGATATAGATACTCTTGATGCCGATATACATTTAACAGACAATAAAGTGGTTGTGTACTCTACTGATTCTCGTATTTAACAATATTAAAAATATAAGGCTGGTGTGATTGGAAATGTATATCTTTGGGTAGTATTTAAGCGTCGAGATATTGCAGGTATGTAATTATTTTGTAATTTAGGTACTTTTTGAGTAGATTAGTTTAGCAGTATTAGGTAGTTTAATACCTTTAGATCGTACAAGATACATCGTAGGAATAGGGTAGGGCATAATATAGTTGTTTTATGCTTTTCTTACTTTACCTTATTTTGATGTAATAGCAATCTAGTTATGCTAGATATGCTTAGCAATGCTAATAATGTAGATAATAGTTTAATGTACGGAAGCGTGGAGTAAAAAGAGAAAAGACTATATAGTTGTTAAGCTACGTCCTGGAGACTACGGGGTAGTATATGAAAAGGGGTATAATGACGCTAATTATCCTTTAAATGCTTACGAGCAAGAAGAAGGAAAAACTATGTATACTCAGATACATGCTGGAACAAATGTTATACTTACCTAGATTGAAAATATAAATCCCAATACTGATACTTTAAAGCTTTTATGCTAGTACAGATAGAGAGGATATGATAGCTTAGACTATTGGAGTTGTAGCAGAGTTTTAAGTATATCTGGACCTACAAGAATAGTAAGTATATTCAGACAGATCGTAGCGTTAGTATTGATAGGAATAGTATAGTTTATGCTGGCTATACTATCTGCTAATAAGACAGGCTTCATATATTTGAGTTCCGATGCAGTTGATATCTTACTAAAGAACTTATAGTAGTGGTGCTTATGTTTAATAGTTTATGCCCTTTGGATTCATACAAGAAAACATTATGGAGGCATAGTAATATAGATTGTAACTATATTTAAATGGGCAGCAGCAGTTTACGCAGTATATCAATTGATACTTGCATTCAATTTATAAGAGTTAAATTTATTTAATTTTTATAAAGTGAGGCTGATAATTATGGTTTTATATCATGCAACTTTTAAACGTAGACTTCCTTAGATAATCAAGTATGGTTTAGATTCTAAGCATGCAAAGAATTGGAAAGGCTGTGAAAAAGGCTATGTATACTTTGCACAAGATTACGATATAGCTTACGATTTTTGTGAAGTGGCTGAAGATGTTTAGGATGATGACTATGATTCTGGAATAGTAGTTTTAGCAGTTGATGCAAAGACTTTAAAGAAAGAGAATTTTAAGCCTGACGGAAATATAATAACTCCAGGTCACGACGGATGCTTGGCTTATAAAGGAACGGTATAGGCTTAGAAATTAAGAATAGTAGAAACAGAATATATAAAAGGGCAATATGTTTATAAGTTCAAACCTTTGAAGTAAAAGGAACAATAGATATACTAAAACTGTGGAGGATGATATTATGTCTTAGATATTTGAGATGCTTGCTAAAGAGGTATATCAAATCGACAGTGACTTAAAAGATTATAATAACTGCGAAGATTAGGATATAGCTAAGGAAAAATGTAAAAAGCTGCTTACTGACATTGAACACTTTACAGAAAGGTTTATTGCTGTGTATGATTAGTATATAGATAAGCGTAATTCTGAAGTAAAAGACTTAGAGATGAAGGCAAGCGACTTACAAAAAGAGCTAGAACTATATCAAGTTCTAAGTAATAAGTATAAAGAAGAGAATGAGATGTTAAGAGAAGCATTGAATAATCAAATGGCTGTCGTTGACAGGGCTGCAAGCTTGATGGACCTGATTGAGTCTCGTATTAACGTCGTTGCGAATAGCGTTGCAATCACTAAGCGTA